>Ga0256828_1001122_pt1 | contig 17032 bp, 20 predicted proteins | sample CV88metaG_FD_185993 | JGI IMG/M metagenome (GOLD analysis project Ga0256828, IMG submission 185993) | Hydrothermal vent microbial communities from East Pacific Rise, Pacific Ocean - CV88 | ecosystem: Environmental > Aquatic > Marine > Hydrothermal vents | place: Pacific Ocean: East Pacific Rise...
AAAAAGAGTATAACGCTCATATGAGTTATAAAAAATGGTTTTTACAACATGCTTCAAAGCATAAGGCTATCGTCGATACACTATCTCATCTAAGTGATGATGAAGTTATAGAGTATTTTGAGTATGAACATATGAAGCAAAAGCATCCTGACTTTTGTCCACTCTATACCAAAGATAAAAAGTGTCATGATATGGATGAGCTTAACTGTTATCTGTGTGCTTGTCCATATTTTCGTTTTGATGATGATGGATTGTATCAAGAAAATGATAAGATAAGATACTCTATCTGTAGTATAGATGCCAAAGGCAAAGAAGATTTTATCAGTGATGATACTATACACCAAGGGTGTACAAACTGTACTTTACCACATCAAAAAGCATTTATCAAAAAACATTTTAACAGAGATTGGCTTGATGTTATGAAAAGTGTTATGGTATCATCAGAGTTATGATAGATTTTGCAACTCTTCTCGAAGCTTTTCTAACTCTTCTCTAAAAGCTTTGGCATCACCGTATGATAAAAAATGATTATATCTGCTGTGTCTATATGCTATCTTTTTAGCATGTTTTATAGGACACCAATACTGCTCTGTTCTAGCAGCTACTTCTGATACATATGCCATCAAACCATTGAAGTAACTACAGTATAAACAGTTGATTTTCTCTATAGTATTGAGATACGCCAAATATCCTCTATCAAACACTATATAGTTAGATCGTTTTACTTTGGGTATCTTGTATATAGTGAAGTTGATAGTTTGATATATAGCTACAAAGATATCCAAGATGATAGCAGGGATTATCAGCATATATATAAATGGTGCAGTAAGGATGAAAGCCAAAGGAGCTTCTTTGAGATATCTCCAAATATTTTTAAGCTCTTTTTGTTGCTCTTTAATGATATCTTTGTTAAAACATATCTTTTTGCCTATAAGCTCAAAATCTATAAACGGTTTATCCTCATACTGGAGTTCATCTTTGAGTTTTTGCTCTAACTCATCTATCTTTTTTAGGATACTGGCTATCTTGTCATTCATAGTATTGTCCCTCCTTGTTATAGCATCATTTTATCTGTTTATCTTAAATATATAAAGTCAAATATAATTTTATGTGATTTTTAGGTATGATTTTAAATGATTTTATAAAAAAGGTTATTTATGAGACTGTGTGTAGCACTTGATATGCCTTCAAGCCAAGAGAATTTAAAACTAGCAAAAGAGATAAGAGATTACGCCGTATGGCTCAAAGTTGGATTTCGTACATATATAAGAGATGGCAAAGAGTTTATCCAAGCACTCAAAGAGATCAATCCAAACTTCAAAATCTTTTTGGATCTAAAGCTTTATGACATCCCAAATACTATGGCAGATGCTTCAGAAGAGATAGCTAAACTTGGAGTTGATATGTTCAACATCCATGCAAGTGCAGGAAGTGTAGCTATGAGAGCTGTGATGGATAGATTATCATCAGTTCCAAATCGTCCTTTGGTTTTGGCTGTAACTGCTTTGACATCATTTGATGAAGAGAATTTTAGTACTATATATGGTGATAGCATAGCCAACAAAGCCAATGAGTTTGCCAAGATGAGTTATGAGTGTGGGTTAGATGGTGTAGTATGCTCAGCATTTGAAAGCAAAGCTATCAAAGAGCTTACAAGCAGTGAGTTTATCACCCTTTGCCCTGGTATTCGTCCATTTGGAGAAGATGCAGGTGATCAGCAAAGAGTAGCTACTCTTCAACTTGCCAAAGAAGAGCTAGTAGATTTCCCAGTAGTAGGAAGACCTATCTACAAAGATAAAAAACCAGCCCAAAAAGTAGCACAGATACTACAAGCTATAGAGGCTTTATAGTCTTTGGTTTGGATAGTGTTTTTGGTTTTGCCATATTGGTAGCATTTTTCATACCATTTATCATAAAGTATGCTCCTAGTGCAAACATTGCTAAAACTATAAGTGGTGTTAGCTTCTGTAGCATTTTTTTACTCCTTACGATTAAATTCACATTTAATTCACAATTATTTTGTAGTATATTAGCTTTAAATATATTTTTTTTTGATAAAATAGTGTAAAAATTATTGAAAAATAACAAAATTACACTCATAAAGGGGAGTCATATGTCAAATGCAACAGTAAATAATGTAGATCAAATCAGAGATATAATTTTTGGTTCACAAATCAAAGATTTTGAAGAAAGATTTAAAAGTTTTGAAAACTCTATGCATAGTATAGAGAGTGCATTGAAGAAAACTTTTAATGAAGCTCATACAAAACTTCAAAGAGAAACAGAGAGATCTCTTGAAGCTCTTGAAAAGAAGATAGACAATCTTTCATCTACTACACAAAGAGAAAGAACTAAACTAAAAGATCTTATAGATACTACTGATGAGACACTACAGATGCAAATGTCTAATCAAAAAGATGAGTTTGCTACAAAACTTAGAATACTCAAAGAAAATGTAACAGATGAACAAAATAAATTAGTTGACAATATGAATAGTATGAAAAAAGAGATAGAAAATCTACTCAAAACAAACCTTGATAATCTTTCAGATGATAAACTATCTCGTGATACGATGGCACAGATGTTGTTAGAAATCGCTATGAAAATCCAAGGTACAGATATGAATCAAATGATAGCTAAGGATGAAAAACCTGCAAAACAATAACCAAAATCAACTCGAACTCCTCAAGCAGTTATTGCTCGAGGATGAGTTGCGACAGTTAAAACAACTAGCATCAAAACTAAGTAGTCTTGAGATAGATTTCAATAACTCTGAAGTTATCCAAGAGAAGATAAGACCTGTATTTGATGATGTTTTATTGTCAAATCTGTCTCAAAAAGATTCTAAAACCATCGATATATTGGCATCATATCTGGCTTCTGTTATCGCTACAAGTACAAACCAAGATATAGATAAACTCTCTCATGCACTTCAAGCAGTGATATCACCAGCTATATCTAGTGAGATAGAAAATAACAAAGATAAAATGATAGATGCTCTTTATCCTATCATGGGTGGTATGATATCTAAGTATGTTACGCAATCTATCAAAGAGATGATGGAAAGTATCAACCAAAAGATAGAAGATGGATTGTCCTTTGATAGATATAAAAGAAAACTCAAATCAAAATTTACAGGTGTAAGTGAAGTGGAACTGCTACTTGAAGAGAGTAGTGATGCCAATATAGAATCTATAATTGTTATACATAAAGAAACAGGTCTTATGATAGCAGAAGCTCATCAAGAGAACAAAGAGCTTGATGATGCTGTGATGGTTGCATCTATGGCAAGTGCTATAAAAGATTTTGTCAATGACTGGATACAAAATCAAGATGAAGAGATGGCTTCAGAAGTACAAATCCTTAGTTATGGTAATGCTACTTTATATATAGAAAGTGCTGGTTCTGTATATATGATAGCATTTATGGATGCTGAGCCTGACTATGAACAAAGAAAAGAGATAAATCAGTTTTTTGCAAAAGTACTCAAAAGATACAGTAAACTTTTCCAAAAATTTGAAGGTGATATGAGTCATCAAGATATCCCTGATGTCGAAAAAGAGCTTTTTGCGTTTATAAATCAACAAACCAATACTACAACATACCCAAATACACAACAAGAGCATAAAAATAATATAGCTAAATACATATTATATCTATTTATCTTTGGACTGATAGGTTATATAGGAGTTAATCTGTATAAAGCTTATAGCTTATATGGTATAGAAAAAGCTATTAAGCAAGAGATCAATACAACTGTAACACTAGAAGAAAAAGATAGTTATATAAAAGTGGATGGGTATATAACCGATATATCTAAATATGATAAGATAGAGTCTATAATCCACAAATATAGTACTAAGAGTATCATAAATAATCTGCATATACCTATAAAAGATATATATAGTAAGATAAATGATATAAACCAAACTATACCACAACAGTTGTCATCTACACAACATGAGATAGAAAAGTTACAAAAACTATATAATGATTTACAAGCTCAAAATCAAAAGATATCAGGTCAACTTTTAGATGCAACTAAACAGATAAATATACAAAAATCCACATTGGCAGATATGATAAAGAAAAATGAAAAGATAAAATATATAGTCAATATCAAACAAAATATACTCTCTGATTTATCATCAATGTTTGCTTCCAATCACTACTACAATCAAGATGGTTCACTGGATTTTCATATAAAAAATCTCTTTTTGCCAAACAGTGTTATGTATGACAAAGATAAGATTGTTCAGATACAAAGTGATTATAAAAAGTATATCATGATACTTTTTAGTGATAAGATTAGAGTATCTATTATCAAATCTATAGTTATAGAAGGATATACAGACAGCTCTGGTAGTTATACTAAAAATATAGAACTATCAGCCAAAAGAGCTCAAAATATCAAAGAGTATTTATTGGGTTTACCAATATCTAAAAAGTATCACATAGATAAAGTGATGATTTCAAAAGGTATGGGTAGTAAAAATCCTATTATGAAAGATGGACTAGAAGATAAAAATGCTTCAAGAAGAATAAAAATAAGATTTGAACTTGATAATAGTAAAATAGCTAAACAACTAAAAAGAGTAGATATATGATAAGAAAAAAGATACTTCTTATAGGTGATTTTGGAGTAGGTAAAACCAGTCTGATTAGAAGATATATAGATAATACTTTTAGTGATAATTATCTCACAACTATAGGTGTTAAGATATCTAAAAAAAGATTATCTATAGATACTATAGAGTGTGAGATTTTGATATGGGATATCGAAGGTGCAACACCTATCAAAAAAATCCCACACTCATACTTTAAGGGTGCTAGTGGTGCCATCTTCGTTTGTGATGTAAGTAGAGGACAAACGATAGATGATTTGTATGAACATATAAACAGTTTTTTGATAGTCAATCCTGATGCAAAATATGTTATAGCTTATAACAAGATTGATATGTTGTCCAATCAGCAAAAAGAGTCTCTTAAGATTAAACTCTCAGGCAATGAGTTTATGACATCAGCCAAAAATGATGAAAATGTAAAAAATCTGTTTGAGACATTAGCTAAGGAAATGATACTATGAGAACGATACAGATAGTTTTAAATGCAATTTTATCTAAAAATATTTTTGAGTATATATTGGTAGATACAAACTTAAAAGTTATAGAGAGTTCTCAAGGAGTTGAACGCTATCTAGGTGAGAAGCCAAAAGATGGTGATGATATATTGGATTTTATCCCAGAATTTGTAGGTAATGAAGAAGAGATCAAAAAGATATTTATCAAACGATATTGTCTTTTTACACTTGAAACTGTCCAAAAAAATGATTATTATATCAATATATCTATAGAGTATTGTGACTCTAAAACAGCCATAGTATTGCTTCATAATGTAACAGCTATTACTATAAATCAACAAAACTTATTGCAATACAGTAATGAATCAACTCTACTTTACAATACCCTAAACAAAGTAATCAACAATCAAAACTCTATGGTATTTATAGCCAATAGAAACAAGATGGAATTTGCAAACCATCAGTTTTTAAACTATTTTGATATACCCGATTTGGAGTATCTTAAACACAATGATATAGGGATATTTAGATTATATGAACATAGTTTAAATAATTATTTGGAATTGTATGAAGCACTTATAGATAAAGAGAATTATATCAAAATCAATCAAGACTCTTTTATCATACAAGCTTCTAAGATAGAAGAGACACATATACTCTTTACTTTGACAAATATCACAGATATATCAAGTAAACTAAACATAGATCCACTAACAGGGATATATCGTAAAAATTATCTTAATGATATAGCTAGTAAAATATTAAAAGATAATGAAAAGTTTGCATTGGTAGTTTTGGATTTGGATGATTTTAAAAAGATCAATGATACATATGGACATCAAGTAGGAGATAATATTTTAAAAGAATTTGTCAAACTTGTAAAAATACAAATCAGAAAAGAAGATATCTTTGCTAGATGGGGTGGGGAAGAGTTTTTACTTCTTATGAAAGATACAACACCTCAAGATGTAAAACATCGTATAGAATCTATAAGAACACAGATAGATGAGTATATATTTGATGTAGTCGAACATATAACTTGTAGTTTTGGTATAGCATGTACAACAAAAGATGATGATATAGATAGCTTACTATATAGAGCAGACAAGGCATTATATGAAGCAAAAGCGACAGGTAAAAATAGAGTTATTATCAAAATAGATTAAAAAGTATATTTTTTAAGGTTTTTTTTAAGGTTAATGCATTATAATCTCACTCGCAAAACACGGACAGTTGGGTGAGCTGGCTGAAACCACATCCCTGCTAAGGATGCGTACTGGTAACGGTACCGAGGGTTCGAATCCCTCACTGTCCGCCATCTTATTTTTTATAAATTATCCAATACTCTTTTTATGATTTTTAAATCTTCAAATACATATTTTTTTGCACTAGGATTTCTAAGTAGATAACTTGGATGATATGTAGGTATGATTTTATAGTTTTTATGTTCGGATACTATACCTCTTATTTTTGATACAGGTGTATCATCATTTGTCAAGTATTTATATGCAGTTGCACCTAGAGTTACTATGATTTTTGGTTGTATGAGTTGTATCTGTTTTTGAAGATAAGGTAAACATGTATAAGCTTCTTCTTCATGTGGTGTACGGTTATTTGGTGGACGACACTTGACTATGTTAGCTATATATACATCTTCTCGTTTGATAGATAGTACATTTTCTATCATTTTTGTAAGTAACTCTCCACTTCTACCTACAAAGGGTTTACCTTGTTCATCTTCATTGGCTCCTGGTCCTTCACCTACAAACATAAGTTTCGCATTGGAATTACCTTCACCAAATACAACATTGGTTCTATATTTACTCAATTGACACAAATGACATATATTTGTCTGTTGTTCCAACTCGCTTAAGTTATCTGGTAAAGATAGATTTGGTTCTTCATCTGTAAATGGTATCACTGAAGTATAACAAAAACCAATCTCTTTTTGTATATACAATTGTTTTAAAAGTAATGTATTCTTTAGATTTTTCATAAAAAAGATTATACATAATAGCTCTTAAGAAAATGATATAATTAGTTAAGATATAATATTATTCAAATAATAATGGGGTAATTTTATGAAAAAAATTTTATTGGTTGATGATATTGATTTTAATTTGGAATTTGAAATTAAATTGATAAAGAACATTATCGAAGAGAAAAAGATAGAGATAGAGATAGATACAGCGAACAATGTAACTAATGCAATAGAACTAATCAATAGCAATAGTTATGTTGCTATGATTGTAGATATGCATTTACCTGATGGGTCTGGTATAGATATAGCAAAAGTAGCAAGAGAAAAACAACCAGCTACAAGAATAGCAGCACTTACTATATATCCAAGTCAGTATGAGGATCAAAAAGAGTATTTTGATATGTTTTTAAAAAAACCTATTATGCTTGACTCTTACAAAGATAATTTTTTAAAATTATTAAATATATAAGCGAGGTTATAAATATGCATCTACACAATATAGATCCCCTTACAAAACTGATAAGTAGAAATTATTTATTGGATATTATAAAGACCAAGTTAGAACATCCAAATGTAATGAATAAACTATCTTTATTATATATAGAATTTGATGATTTAGATAGGTTCAATGATCTTTTTGGATATGATATAGATGATCAACTACTGTTACAACTAACAAAAAAATTTCAAAATATTGTAGATGCAGAATCTGTTGTAGCAAGAGTTGGTAACTATCAGTTTGCTATATTGCTTTATATTGATAATATAAAAGAGAAATCTCATGAGTTAGCAGAAAATATTATCGGTTTATTAAGAGAGCCTTTTTGTATAGGTGAAAATATGTTTTATGTAACAGCTAGTATAGGTATTAGTGTATTGTCTTCTGATATCTCTGATGCTTATAAATTATTGAAAACAGCTGAAAACACAATGAGAAAAATACAAAAAAATGGTCATAACAATATAGCATTTACGAAGCTTCTAACAGACGAATCTCTAAAAAAAGAGATAGAACTTATGAAAGATTTACCCTCAGCTATAGATAGTGGTGAGATATATTTTGTATATCAAGGACAGTATTCTCATGACAAGAAAAAATTTGTAGGTGCCGAGATGCTTACAAGATGGAATCATCCAAAATATGGTTATATATCACCATTTATTTTTATATCATTGGCAGAAAAAAGTGGTATGATAGGACCTTTGACTATCAAGTTACTTATAGAAGCTTCTAAAATGTTTGAAAGATTAGAAGCAGATGGTATTAAAGATTTCTCATTGTCTGTCAATATTTCTCCTGTTGTATTGATGGAAAAAAGTTTTTATGATACGGTAGTGTTTTTACTTGATAGTTATGGACTAAAGGGTAAAAACTTAACATTTGAAATCATGGAAGATACTATCTCTAACAATCTAGACAGTTTTGCAAAGTTACTAAATAAAATAAAAGATTTGGGTATCAATATAGCTATTGATGATTATGGTACAGGGCATACCTCTTTAAGCTATCTTATAAACCTACCTATAGACTATATCAAAATAGATAGATCTTTTGTAACTGGTATCGATAAAGAAACAAAAAAGTTTTTGTTGTTGAAAACTATCATAGAAATGGCTAGTACACTTGATATGAAAGTTATTGTAGAGGGTGTAGAAGAGTATTCAGAAGATGATTTGATCAAAATGTTCAAAGATATGACAATTCAAGGATATCTATACTGTAAACCTATCGAAGAGGATGAGTTTATGAAAAAGGTATATCTTGATGAATGACAAGATAGATATAAGTTTTTCTCAGAGTACTATTGATGATTTGGTAGCATTTTCAAAGATATTAAACAAAGATATAGATACAATGGTTCAAGAAGCTATCGAAGACTATCTAGTCAAACAGCAACAAAAAATGATGGAACAGAGTCTATACGATGACAATGCTATGACCAATTTGGACTATGATGAGTTTTGGGATGGTATGGATATCGGTTAAAAGAAGGTATTATGAATAATTTAGAAGCTATACAAAACCTAAAACAGCAAATGCTCTCAAAGGTTATAGGACAGGAAAAACTTATAGACCATATCATTATATCTTTACTTGCTAGAGGCAATATATTGATAGAAGGATTACCTGGACTTGCCAAAACCAGAGCAGTTAAGACACTATCATCTATCATAGATGCTAAGTTTTCTCGTATTCAGTTTACTCCTGACCTTGCTACTGATGATATTTTAGGTGAAGAGAGATTATATGAAGAAAATGGCAAAAAGATATACAGATTTCATAAAGGTGCGATTTTTGGTAATATCATTTTAGCAGATGAGATTAATAGAGCTCCTGCCAAAGTACAATCAGCTATGCTTGAAGCTATGGAAGAGAGACAGGTAAGTGTAGTAGGGCAGATACTAAAGCTTCCTGAACTTTTTATGGTTCTAGCCACACAAAATCCTATAGAACAGCATGGTACATACCCATTAGCACAAGCTCAAAAAGATAGATTTTTACTCCATACTATGGTTAATTATGTCAAGATGGATGAAGAATATCAGATGCTAAAACTACTTCAAAAAGAGCATATCCAAACTACAAATGATATAGTAAAAATACCTCAAGAGTATATACTAAATGCACAAAAAGAGGTTGCTCAAGTAGAGATACCAGAGGATATAGGTCGATATATCGTCGAATTAGTTTTTGCTACTAGGTATCCTTTACGATACAGTAAACAACTTAGTGTGATGATCAAAGTAGGTATAAGCCCCAGAGGTACTTTAGCTTTATCTCAATGTTCTCAGGCTATAGCATGGTTAAATCAAAGTTCCAAAGTGAGAGTTCAAGATGTGCACTCTGTAATACATGATGTTTTTAGACATAGGATGGTTGAAAGTAATCATACAAAAGAAAATGGTATCACAATAGATGAAATAACAGATATCATTTTGGCAAATGTCAAAATACCTGAATGATACTGTTTTATATCTATTTTTTATTTTGGGCTTTTTTTGCTTGATGCTTTCTAACAGACCTGACCCATAGCCAATTGAGTAAGTGATACATCATAAAATTTACAACCGTAGCATAAAAAAATGCCCCTGTGTACATAGAAGTAGCTATCAAATCCCAGTTAGCCTTAAACCATTCCATAGTAAGCTCTATATCAGCTAAAGAGTCTCTGCCAAGAAGTAAGTTGCCAGTGATATACTCTATATAAAACATAGGTGGATAAGTGATAGGATTACTTAACCATACTACTGCTATAGCTAAAGGTACATTGAACTTCACAAAAGGAGTTACTGCCATCACTCCAGCCATTTGCATAGGCATAGGTATCAATGCCCAAAATGCACCTATAGATATACCTCTAGTTATAGCTTTTCTATTTTTACCAAAATATGAACGAGGTAGGTTATATTTGTCTAAAAGTTTATCTATCTTGTTTGGTTTATCACTCTTTTGTTTTTTAAATATCTTTCGTATCATTTCCTAAATATACACAATCCCCTTATTTTTCAGACTATAGTTTAGTACTTGATAGCTTTAAATCCCCTTTTTATACTATTTGAGGTAGAATATCGCTACAAAAACACTCTAAAAGGTACAAATTATGAGCGGATATATGCTTTTTTCTGGAACTTCAAACCCTCAATTAGCCAAAGAAGTGGCTGACTATCTTGAGATGCCACTATCTCATGCTACTATCAATCGTTTCTCAGATGGAGAGATCAATGTTCAGATAGCTGAAAGTGTTAGAGGTAAGGATGTATTTATCATCCAACCTACTTGTGCACCAGCCAATGCTAACTTGATGGAGCTTCTTATCATGACAGATGCACTTAAAAGATCAAGTGCCAAATCTATCACAGCAGTAGTACCATACTATGGATATGCTAGACAAGACAGAAAAGCAGCACCTAGAGTGCCAATCTCTGCTAAACTTGTAGCAAACTTGATGGAGACAGCAGGGATTACTAGGATGGTTACTATAGATCTTCACGCATCACAAATCCAAGGTTTCTTTGATATCCCTGTAGATAACCTCTATGGTGCTATACTGTTTATGGATTATATCCGTGCTAAAAACTTGCCAAATCCTATCATCGCTTCGCCAGATATCGGTGGTGTGGCTCGTGCTAGATACTTTGCTAGTAAGCTTGGACTTGATATGGTTATCGTAGACAAAAGAAGAGAAAAAGCCAATGTAGCTGAAGTAATGAATGTCATAGGTGATGTAAAAGGCAAAGATGTTATCTTGATAGATGATATGATAGATACAGCAGGTACTATGGTCAAGGGTGCAAAAGCACTCAAAGATTTGGGAGCTACATCGGTAATGGCTTGTTGTTCTCATCCAGTACTTTCTGGTCCTGCATATGACAGGATAGAAAATGGTGAACTTGATGAACTAGTAGTATCCAACACTATCCCTATGGCAAAAGAGTCATCTAAGATAACAGTCCTTTCAACTGCCAAGATGTTAGGTGAAGTTATCAGAAGAGTATATAACAATGAGAGTGTAAACTCACTATTTGATATAAATTAAACTCAAGGGATTAGATTTGGCACATAAAGTACCACAAAGCAACATAAGAAACTTTTCTATCATCGCACACATAGACCATGGTAAATCAACCTTGGCAGATAGGATTATCCAAGAGTGTGGAGCAGTAAGTGATCGTCAAATGTCTGCTCAGGTGATGGATACTATGGATATCGAAAAAGAAAGAGGTATCACTATCAAGGCTCAATCTGTTAGGTTGGATTATATAAAAGATGGTGAGCATTATATCCTCAATCTCATAGACACTCCAGGTCATGTTGACTTCTCTTATGAAGTTAGCCGTTCTTTGGCTTCTTGTGAGGGAGCATTGCTCATCGTTGATGCAGCTCAGGGGGTAGAGGCTCAAACTATAGCCAATGTATATATAGCTATAGAAAATGACCTAGAACTTATCCCTGTAGTAAACAAGATAGATTTACCAGCTGCTGATCCTGATAGAGTACTGACTGAACTTGAAGAAGCTATCGGTATAGATGCTACAGAGCATAACTTAGTATCTGCCAAAACTGGAGTAGGGGTCAAAGATCTTATCGATACGATAGTAGAGAGGATACCAGCACCACAAGGTGATGAAGAAGCACCTACAAAAGCTTTGATATATGATAGTTGGTTTGACAACTACCTTGGGGCTTTGGCACTTGTAAGGGTCTTTGAAGGTAACATCAAAAAAGGTCAAAAGATCAAAATCATGGGTACAAAAGAAGAGCATCAAGTACTTGATATGATGTATCCAAACCCTATCAAGCCTATCAAAACTACTGAGATATCTACAGGAGAAGTAGGTATCGTAGTAACTGGGCTTAAGACTGTAGAGGGGCTTCAAGTAGGTGATACTATCACAGATGCCAAAACTCCTACACAGGAAGCTATCAGTGGGTTTGAACCAGCTAAGCCGTTTGTTTTTGCAGGTATATACCCGATAGAAACAGATAAGTTTGAAGACCTTAGAGATGCACTAGACAAACTAAAGCTAAATGATTCAGCACTTAGTTATGAGCCTGAATCATCTTCAGCTTTGGGTAGTGGATTTAGGGTAGGATTTTTGGGTATGCTTCATATGGAAGTGGTCAAAGAACGCCTTGAGCGAGAGTTTAACCTAGACCTTATAGCTACTGCTCCTACTGTTGTGTATCGTGTACTCAAAACTGATGGTGAAGAGGTTATGATACAAAACCCTTCAGAGTTACCTGAAGTACAAAAGATAGATACTATATTTGAGCCGTATGTCAAAGCTACTATCTTAACACCTCAAGAGTTTGTAGGAAACCTTATAAAACTTCTAAACGATAGAAGAGGGATACAAGTCAAGATGGATTATCTAAACGAATCAAGAGTCTTGATGGAGTATGATATACCTATGAATGAGATAGTGATGGATTTCTATGATAAGCTAAAGACTGTTACCAAGGGGTATGCAAGTTTTGACTATGAGCCTATCGAGTTTAGAGCAGGGGATCTAGTCAAACTAGATATCCGTGTGGCAGGGGAGATTGTGGACTCACTCTCTATCATCGTACCTAGAGACAAAGCTAGAAGCAGAGGTTTGGCGTTTGTTGATAAACTCAAAGAGCTTATACCTAGACAACTTTTTGAAGTAGCTATCCAAGCTAGTATAGGTAACACTATCATAGCTAGAACCAATGTCAAATCTATGGGTAAAAATGTAACTGCCAAGTGTTATGGTGGGGATATCACCCGAAAAAGAAAGTTACTAGAGAAGCAAAAAGAGGGTAAAAAGAGGATGAAAGCTATAGGTAAGGTCAATGTACCGCAAGAAGCATTTATGGCAGTACTGAAACTGGATAACTAAGATGATACTTATACCTTTAAACAAAGATGAAAAAACTATATCACCAAAGTTCAGAAAGGCAGATAGATTTGTCTTTTTGGATGCTGATAGTGGCATAGTAGTAGAAGATAACAACTTCAAAGATGCAAAATCCAAAGAGTTTTTTGAGTACTTTAAAACTCTCAATGTGGACAAAGTATTTCTCAAAGGCTTAGGACTACCTACCTTTCAAAAGTTAGATAAGATGGGTGTAGAGGTGTTTGTGATACCTCAAGATACTAAGCTTTACTCTCATATAGATATAGCCAAATGTACCAAAATAACCCAAGATAATGCTTCAGAGTTTTGTATCTTGGGACACAAAAAGGATAAATAATGTTTGATTTTGTAGCTCAGTGGGCATTTCATATACATCTTATCATGGCTATCTCTTGGATAGGTGGTTCCGTGTTTATGTTTGTACTTGGTATCACTCTTAGAGATAAAAAAGCTCAACAAGAGGTATATCCACATGTTGGACCTATATTTGGTTGGTTTGAAGTTGTAGCACTAGTTACACTACTTTCTAGTGGTGTTATACTTGGTATGAAGTATGGACTTTTTGATATGTTGTTTAATGATAATGGTACAGAGATTTTCCATGCACTCAATATGAAGTTTTATCTAGTAGTAGTTTTGACTTTGGCTACTATAGTACACTTTGTGATAGCTTATAAAACCAATGGAAAAGAGAGAACAAAAACTCAGCAGATACTTTCTCGTGGTTCATCTATGCTGATATTTTTTCTAAATCTCTTTGTAATGCACTACGCTATAATACTTAGAAATATACTATGAGATGTTGCTCTTGTTCAAAACTTTCACTCTCTATCATCTGTAAACGATGTGAACAAGAGCTTTTTATCCCACAAATCCATACCCGTAAAATCGGTGATATGGATGTGATATGCTTTTATAACTACTCCACTATCGAGTCTTTGCTTCACTCCAAACATACACCACTTGGATTTAGAGTCTTTAAAAAACTAGGGCTTATGGTACTGCGTCCTTTCATCAAAGAGTTTGTAGAACACGAGCTAGGAGATATATACATCATAGGAGTAGATGAAAAAGTCAAAGGTGGTTACTCTCATGTAGCACGGCTAACCCAAACTATGAAGATGCCTTCCATCATCCCATACCATGCTAAATTATTATCTTCTAACGATATAACATACTCAGGCAAATCACTCCAATACCGTCTTGATAATCCAAGAGATTTTGTATATAGTGGCAAACAAAACATCCAAGCCATACTAGTAGATGATACTATAACTACAGGACTTACTTTGCAGTATGCTTACAAAGAATTGAGTAAACAAGGAGTAGATGTACTTTTTGCATTGGTTTTGGCTGATGCTAAGGAGTAGCAGTTAATATTTCATTTATTTATATTTGGTAGTATTAGCCAATGTTTTTATGAAAATGGAGGAAAGTTTTTGAAATTATTGCATAGTATATTTGGTATATTGGCTATAAGTGGAGTAGTATATGCAGGTGATATAACTCATATCAAAGATATATGTGATACTACGGCTACCCAAGAGTGTCCAAACAATCCACAAGATATTAAAATGCTTCAAGCGATGTTAAATGCAGACAAAAGTATCAAGTCTCATATAAAAGTAGATGGGAAATGGGGCAAAGAGACTAAAAAGGCTGTTGTTAAATTTCAAAAAGTTCATCATATCTCTCCTACAGAAGGGTATATAGGTTATAAAACAAAAAGAGCATTAAAAAAGTATGCCAAACTAGATAAACAGAAACAGAAAAAGCATGATGTCCAAAAAAGTAAGATAAAATACTACAACTGTTATGCTGACTTTAAAAGAAATGTAAATCTAAAAAGAAGCTATGCAGTGTTTAAAGATAAAAAGCTTTTATCTAAAGCAAAAAGAGCAAGAAAAAAACTTGTAGTAGATGTGAGTGAACAAAGAGTTAGGCTACTAGTTAATGGTAAAGTAGCTCTTGATGCACCTTGTACTACAGGTGCTAGACACAAGTTTGAACCAAATACAAAGATATATAGAGATAAACATACACCACTAGGTACTTACAAAATCCGTGAAAAGATAGCAAATAAACACTCTACAATCTTTGGAGATATCTACAAAAATGGTAGAAGAGTTTACCATGGAGATAGAAGAAAATATAGAGGTTCTTGGAGAGGTGTTAGGTTTGTAGGTGCATCATTAAAACATTGGATGAGACTGACAAGTTCTGGTATAGGACTACATGCTAGTAAGTATGTCAAAAGATATCCAGGGACAAACGGTTGTATCAGATTACCTTATAATGTAGCTCATACACTATTTGCCAAGGTTGACAGAGGTACAGTTGTAAAGGTTGTGAGGTAGTATGCTTTTAGTTATCCTCAACGGCAAAAAGATAGATATTCCCGAAATAAGAGAAGCTATATATACTCTTAGAGATGAAGGCTATAAGATAGAAGTAAGAGTTACTTGGGAGTATGGGGATGCTATGAGGTTTGTCAAAGAGGCTAGTGAACTTACTATCGATACAGTAGTAAGTGCAGGTGGAGATGGTACACTCAATGAAGTAGTAAATGCTTTGATGCAATTAGATATCAGCAAAAGACCAAATCTAGCTATATTGCCACTTGGTACTGCCAATGATTTTGCAACTGCTTGTGAGATACCAGAGTATCCTTTGGAGGCTTTTCGTTTAGCTATAGAAGCCAAAGCTACTTCCATAGATATTATACAAGCAAATGATAGATATTTTATCAATGTAGCTACAGGTGGAATAGGAGCAGAGATAACAGCTAAAACACCAGTTGAACTTAAAAACTTTTTGGGTGGTGGGGCTTATACCCTCTCAGCAGTTATCAAAGCACTTAGCAGTATAACACCAAATCCAGAGGGTAAACTCACAGGTGATGGTATAGATATAGAAGGCAGATATATAGCAGCAGCTATATGTAACGGACGACAGGCAGGAGGAGGGCAGGTACTAGCACCTCATGCTTATATCAATGATGGTTTGTTTGATATAGTTATCATATTTGAGTTTCCTTTTACTGCTATTACTCAAGTATTGATGGAAATGTTAGACGATACTATAGAAGGTGAGTATGTCAAGAGGTTGCAAAGCTCGAAAGTATGCTCATCTCCAAAAGATATCAGAAGTATAAATCTCGATGGAGAGCCTTACCGTACAAAAGATATAGAGTTTACACTTCTGCATAACTCACTACATGTTAAATTGCCTAAAAACTGCCCACTCATAAAGATATAAGATATCTCATCCCTATAGATATGGATGTATGAGCTTTCTTTCCATCAGACAATCTGCTATTTGGTATAGACAACTCTACATATGCTAAGTCATCAAAACTATTTTGATTAAATGTATATTGTAATGACAAAATAGTATCCGATATCTTATAGTGGCTTTTGTATCCGTAATGATATTTGGGTTTGATGTAGTTGTACCCACTTGCTAGACGGATTTGGTTTGTATAGTCATAGTGCATATACAGCTCAAATCCATATCCATCAAAATATATCGCTTTGTCATCATTCATATGATTTTGGCTATAAGATAGTATAGCATTGATTGTATAT
>Ga0256828_1001124_pt1 | contig 17031 bp, 19 predicted proteins | sample CV88metaG_FD_185993 | JGI IMG/M metagenome (GOLD analysis project Ga0256828, IMG submission 185993) | Hydrothermal vent microbial communities from East Pacific Rise, Pacific Ocean - CV88 | ecosystem: Environmental > Aquatic > Marine > Hydrothermal vents | place: Pacific Ocean: East Pacific Rise...
TTTGCTTCATTACTCAAAGGGTATGCTCGACCATCCTCTAGTGTACTTAGAAGAAGCCCTATATCTGAGGAAAATTTTTCAAAAGCCTTAAAACCAAATTGTTCAAGTGCATAAGTAGTAAAGGCTGGATTTTCTCCAAAGTAATTATGAGAATTAAGATTTGTATTAGATATATTACAGCGCCCATTACCACTGACAAGTATTTTTTTTGCAGGTTTTGCATTTTGCTCATAGATATCAACATGTGCACCCCCTTTAGCACAAAAGATGGCACATAGAAGTCCACTTGCTCCAGTACCAATAATAGCTACATTTGTTTTTTTCATACTTCTGCTTTTTAATGAAATTGTAACACAATCTAAAATATCTCTATAAAGTAACATCAAAATTAAATATAGATAAAAAATATAGATTAATCGTCAGAATTGATTTATATCAACATAATTGATAACAGAACTTAATAGAATACAGTTGATTCTAAAATTTAACAGGGTAAATGGAGTGCAACATGATAGATCCATCAGTGATTAGACCAGAGATAGCGTTAGACGATTTTCTACCTATTTTTGTATCATCTGCACTAGTGTTAGTTTTTGGAGGAATTTATGTTGGTATATATACTGCAGTAAAAGTTAAACTACTTAAACCGTGGGCTATGGCTATAGCTTATGTTTTTTGGCTTTTAACTGCCTATTGTTTATATTTAATGGGAAGTTTAATGCATGTGGGTGACTTTACTGCAAAAGCTTTAGTTGTCGCTGCCGTTGGGTTGTTTTTACTCCCTTTCGCAGTTTATTATATGCAGCATCAAGTTCATGAAGAGAATGAACATTGATTGCAAATATATATCTTGACAATAATTATATAGGAGGATACAGTGGCTAATAAATCTGTATGGAGTGACAATCGTTTCTGGCAACGCTCAGCAACGTGGGTTACAGGTTTTGCATCGGTACTTTTAATTTGGTTAACGTTTGATACGTCAGCTCAGATTGCTATGGGTAATGATGAAGACTTAAAAAATGGTGTAACAAAAAGGGTTCCAGGACCGACTGTTATTAATTATAAAATAACATACGAAATGGATGATAAACGTGGGCACGAGGTTCCTGTAATTGGAGAAAAAGAGAAGTTCTTTGGTCGTGATGACTATTCTGAAGATGAGGCAAGAGCATTACTTCATTTAGGAAAATTAGGATCTCAAGCGAAAAACTGTATGGATTGTCATACACTTCTTGGAAATGGAGCATACTATGCACCAGATTTAACAAAAGCATGGTTAGATCCAGCATGGAGCGATGGTACTATGATGGCTGTAACTGGAAAAGATACTAAAGAGGAAGCTATGGCTGAATTTTTACAACATCCAGACCAATATGCTACACATGCTCGTATGATGCCAGACCTTGGTATTACTGCAGATGAAGCAAAAGGGCTAGTTGCATTTTTAAAACATATGTCATCTATCGATACAAATGGTTTCCCAAGAAACTTTGGAAAAATGCAAGGAGCAGTAAATGGCAAGTAATCACTTAACTTCAGAGTCTAAACAGTTAGCAACATGGTATTTTACCTTCGCGTTTATTCTGTTTGGGGCTCAATTACTATTTGGACTTATAGCTGCAATTCAATATGTAATGCCTGGTTTTCTTTTTGGGTTATTAGATTTTTCAATTGCTAGAATTTTACACATCAATGCACTTGTTGTATGGATGGTTTTTGCAATGTTCGGTTCTGTTTATTGGTTATTACCTGATGAAACAGGAATTGAAACGATTGGTATTAAAGTAGGGAAGCTTGTTTATTGGATATTTGTAGCTGCAATTGTTGTTGTAGTTTTAGTATTCTTACTGATTCAAGTTGGTCCAGCTGATGAGACTACTATCTGGTTTATTACAGAGGGTCGTGAGTATATCGAAGCTCCTAGATGGGCAGACTGGGGTATCGTTGTTGTAGCACTTACTTTTGTTGGTAACCTTTTCTTAACAGGAATTAAAGGAAAATCATCAGGAATCGTAACTGTTTTAATGGCTGATATGATTGCCTTTGCTGGTCTTTACTTAGCAGGTATGTTCTTTACAGATAATATCTCAGTTGATCAATACTGGTGGTGGTGGGTAATTCACCTTTGGGTTGAAGCTACATGGGAAGTTTTCGTTGGTGCTATTGCTGCTTATGGTTTAATCACTATGATTGGTGCACACCGTAAAGTTGTTGAAATGTGGTTATGGATTGAGGTTGCAATGCTTTTTGGTTCAGGTATCCTTGGTTTAGGTCATCACTACTTCTGGATCGGTACACCTGAGTACTGGTGGGAAATTGGTGCGCTGTTCTCAGCATTAGAACCATTACCACTTGTTGCGATGTTTATCCATGTACTTTATGATTGGGGTAAAACTCAAGGTGCAGAGATGAATGCAGAAGGTGCAACTGAAGATAATGTTAAATCTGTAATCAATAATAAACCAGCATTTACATGGTTTGTACTGAATGCATTTGGTAACTTCTTGGGTGCAGGTATCTGGGGATTCTTCCATACTCTTCCACAAGTAAACCTTTATACACACGGTACACAGTTTACATCAGCACACGGTCACTTAGCTTTCTTTGGAGCTTATGCAACTATCCTTATTGGTATGATGTATATTGCAATACAAGGGACAAATGGCATTAAAGTGATGAAAAATACTGCAGCATCAGTATGGTCTGTAAGTTTAATTAACTTTGGTGTTATTGGGATGACTATCTCATTAACGATTGCAGGTTATGTACAGGTTCTTGTTTCACGTGCACAAATGGGTGCTACTTGGGCTGGATACTTTGATGGTCAAAGCGGACTATGGTTCTCACAAGCTATGGATTGGAGACTTATCATGGGGCTTGTAACATTTACAGGTTTTGTACTTTTAGCAAAAGATTTACTTACAACTGGAAAAAATCCAGTTCATGAAAGATAAGGAGATAAGATGTTTGAACCGTTTACAGATGTTGTGCCAAGCTTTTTTGGCTGGCTCAACCAAGGTCCTTTAACATTAACAATTTTTCTTCACACGGTGATTATACTTCCAATGATTTGGATCTATTTTCAAGAGAAAAAGCGTTTAGAAGACGAAAACTAGGTTTTACGGCTCATTTTGGGCCGTGAATAATCTTGATTTTAGAAGGAGATATAAAATGAGATTGAATAAATTAGTAACATCAGTTGCAGCTCTAGCGGTTGTCAGTACAGGCTTATTTGCTGGTACATCTAGCATGAATGTTGAAGTGATGTTCGAAAAAGAGTGTCAAGGGTGTCATGGTCCAAACCATGAAGGTGGTGTTGGATCAGATCTACGTCCAAATACTATTTCTAAGAAAAATTCTTATATGCTTGCAGAGACTATCTTAAATGGTCGTCCAGGTACAGCAATGCCTCAATTTAAAGAAAAGTTCACAAAAGCTGATGCAGATAAGATGGTTGATTACCTCCAACATTTTAAAGGGAAGAAGATTGAAGTTCTTACTTTAGATAATGTAAAAAAAGGTTGGAAAAAACTCGGCGACAGAATGGAATTTATGAAAAAATATCCACATGCTGCTGATGTGAAGAAAAATACAGACATCTGTTTCGTAACAGAACGTGATGCTGCTCGTGTTGTTTTTGTTGATGGTACAAGTGGTAAGATTCTTTCGAAACATCCTGCTGGATTTGCAGTACACGTAACAGTGACTAACAAACGTCAACCGCGTTATGCTTACTCAATTTCACGTTCTGGTTTAGTAACTATGTTTGATCTTAACACTCCAGGTCAACAAAAGGTTGCTGAAGTTCAAGTTGGATCAGATTCTCGTGGTCTAGCAGTTTCTCCAGATGGTAAATACCTTATGGCAGGAAACTATGTTCCAGGTGGAGCAATTCTTATGGATGCTATGACACTTGAGCCATTAAAAGTATATCCAACATCAAGTGTTATTGATACAGATGGTAACATTGGTTCTTCTCGTGTAGCAGGTGTATTTGATACTCCATATGGTCCATATATTGCATTTGCACTTAAAGATGCGGGTCATGTATATATCGTAGATTACTCTAAACCAAACTATCCAATTGTAGGAGATATTCCAAATATTGGTAAAATCTTACATGATGGTCTTCTTAATGAAGGTGATGAGTTTGGACGTTACTTATTTATCGCTTCTCAAGGAAGTGATGTAATGGGTGTTGTTGACTTTAAAACAAAATCACTTGTTGCTAAAGTGTACACAGGTCCAGGTTCTAAGCCACATCCAGGGCAAGGTTCATCTTGGTACAATGAAAAGTATGGTCAACTTTTTGCAACTGACAGTATGAATGTTGGTAATGTTGTAATTTGGGACAAAAACTGGAATGTTGTAAGAAATGTTAGAACAGCTGGTGGTGGTCTTTTTGTTGGTACAAGTGAGCATACTCCATTTATTTGGGCAGATAATGTTCTTGGTGGTCCAGCAAACTGGAACAAAGTACACTTAATTAACAAACAAACTCTTGAAGTTGATAGAATCATTGAAGTTGGTACAAAAAAAGGTACTGTTACAGATCCTGTAACACACAAAACACTTTATAGTTGGAAAGTACCAACTGTTAAAGATAAAAAAGGGAATGCAGTTATCCCTAGAATTTTACATGCTGAACCTGCAAACCATGGTCATTGGACTATGATTTCAGAATGGAATGCCGGTCGTATCGGTATCTATGAAGCAAAAACTGGTAAATTTGTTAAATACATCAAAGGTTTAACAACTCCAACATTTACTTACTCTATTGAGCACCGTCAAACTATTCCTGGTGCATAAACCTTTTATCTCTCCTCTCTTGGAGAGATAAAACTTTTCTTTCTTGACTTACATCAAACAAAAATCTATCAAGTTTACTTATAATTATCACTAGCAAGAAAAACTTTTCAAATTGCCTATTTTATGGGATTTGTAAGCTTAGATTCAAGTATAGTTTTGCTACAATATAATTCATATATAATACAGAAAGAGGATATAATGAAAAAGTATCTAGTGTTGATATTAGTTTTTTCTTCTATGGCTTTTGCACAAAAGCTAGATGGGAAAAAAGTATTTGAGACGTATTGTTGGGGTTGTCACCATCAGACTGCAGTTGCTTTTGGACCTCCGTTTAATGAGATAGCATCAAAACGTACTAAGGGGGAGATTATCGCTTATATCTCATCACCTACTTCAATGTACAAAGAATTTGGTTATAAAAGAACGGTGATGACACAACTTCATCTTACTCCTGACGAACTTGATGCTATTAGTGATTATGTTCTTGAGCAAAAAGGAAAATAATGTTTAGACTTTCAAATCTTATATCTTCTGTAGTAGAAGATAAAAAAGAGCGAATCTTAGATGGAAGTATTGCTATCTGGAATTTTACAAACAGATGTAATCTCTCTTGTTTACACTGCTACTCTAAATCAACACTTGATGAAGTAGATACTCTTACAACTGAGCAGATAAAAAAAACAATTTTAGAGATGAAAGAGAATGGTGTAAAGTTTATTATTTTCTCAGGTGGTGAACCACTAACTCGTAAAGATCTCTTTGACATAGCCGAGTTTTGTAAAGAGAATGGGATTATTACTTATCTCTCAAGTAATGGACTTTATTTTACAAAATCAAATATTAAAAAAATTACAGATACATTTAACTATGTAGGTGTAAGTATAGATGGTGATGAAGAGACTCATGACTATTTTCGTGGACTCAAAGGTGCATTTAAAGAAACACTTAAAGCAGTACTTTTAGCAAACGAAACTGGTGCAAAAGTGGGTATCCGTTTTACGATGACAAAAGATACGATAGGCTCTTTAGAGTATATCTTTAATCTTGCAGAAGAGCATAATATCCCTAAAATATATGTTTCTCATTTAGTTTATTCTGGTCGAGGACTTGATAACTTAAAAATGGACTTGAGTAAAGAACAAAGAAGAGAAGCTGTTGAGTTTATCTTAGAAAAAGCATTTGAGTATTATGAAAGTGGCCGTGAGATAGAGATTGTAACGGGCAACATGGAGATGGATGCAGTGATGTTTTTAAATAAATTTGCTGAGAAATATCCTGATCTGAAAGAAAAAATGAGAAAAAGACTTGTTTCATGGGGTGGAAATTCAGCAGGAAGAAAACTCCTTAATATTAACTCAGAAGGTGATGTAAGACCAGATCCATTCTTTCCTTTGATTGTTGGCAATATTATTAACCAAAATTTTGGAGAGATATGGCAAAATGGAGCACTCTTAGAAACTTTAAGAGTACATCCAAGAACCCATATCGAGGGTATATGTAGCGAGTGTAAACAGATAGATATCTGTAATGGTGGAAGTCGTGCACGTGCTTATGCAATAAGTGGCAATTTATGGGCAGAAGATCCATCGTGTTATTTAACCAAAGAAGAAAGAGAGACTATATAGATGTTAAAAAAAATAATTTTAGCTACAAGCTTAGTAGCATCATTATATACAAGTGTAATGGCTACCGAAAAAATATTTGTTGTAGAGCGTGAGAGTAGTTCTTTAGCTGTTGTTTCAAACGATTTACCAAGAGCACATATGAACAATATGCACAATATGAATCATGGTGTAGTCAAGTTTTATAAAAATGATGGTTATCTTATCTCTCGTGATGGTTATATCATGAAGTTTGATCCTAAAACTGAAAAAGTGCTCAAAGAGTATAAGACAAGTAAAAGTGCCATCGGTTTTGTTATCAATGAACACTATGTTGCCGTTGCAAACTATGATGATAAAAGTGTAGATATTTTAGATAGAGATTTAAATCCTATCAAAAAATTTGTAACAGGTTCTAAAAATGTAGGGATAAAAATCTATAAAAATTATCTTATCTTCGCACAAATGGACAATGACAAACTTACAGTTTTAAAAGACAAAACAGATGGGAAAAAAATACCAGAGTTTGAAATCTATAAAGAGTTTGATAATGTTGGAGTAATGCCTTTTGATGCAATGATAAAAAATAATGATTATATTGTTGGTTTTTTTCAAAGCAAGTTTTTTGGTGTTCTTGATTTAGATACAATGAAGTATAAAAAAATCAATATTCTCTTAGGTGATAGAAAACCGGTACTTAAAGTACCCCATTTTGGTTTTTGGTCTATAGGTGGGGGTCGTGTATTTATCCCAGCTGTTGGCGATAATGATGTTTTAGTTTATACTCCTGATTTTAAATTTGTTACAAATATTGAGACAGAGGGTTTACCTGTATTTACTTCACTATCTCCTGATAAAAAATATCTTGCAGTTACATTTAGTGGAAAGAAGTTCCCTGTAATTCAGATTATTGATACAAAAACACTCAAAATCATTAAACGATTTGAGTTTGATGGAAAAGTTCTTCATCTAAGATGGTCAAGTGAATCTCCAAAACTTTATGTTTCTGTGAATGATTCAAACAAACTCGTTGTTATTAACACAAAAGATTGGTGGATTCAAAAAGAGATATTTACCATTAAAAAACCATCAGGTATATTTATCTACAAGGAAGTAAAATAATGTCTAAAGTATATTTAACAGGGGCTGGTCCAGGAGATGTAGAGCTTTTAACAATGAAAGCTCATCGTGTAATTACCCAAGCAGATGTTATCATCTATGATAGACTTGCAAATCCTGAAATTTTAGAGATGGCAAAAGATGGTTGTGAATTTGTTTATGTTGGTAAAGAAGATGGTCGTCATACTCTTCCACAAGATGAGATTAATGAGGTGATATACCAAAATGCACTCAAACACGATGTAGTGGTACGTTTAAAAGGTGGTGATCCTTTTGTATTTGGTCGTGGCGGAGAAGAAGGAGCTTATCTTAAAGAGAGAGAGATCTCTTTTGATATTATCCCTGGTATTACTTCTGCTATTAGTGTTCCTGCTTATGCAGGTATACCTGTGACACATCGCGGTGTAGCAGTAAGTTTTAGAGTTGTGACCGGACATGAGTCTCCAAATAAAAAAGAGTCTCAAATTCCATGGGAAAACTTTAAAACAAATGACACGATTATATTTTTAATGGGACTCCATAACCTTTCTAAAATTTCTACGAAGCTTATGGAGATAGGAAAACCAAAAGATTTTCCATGTGCTGTAATCTCAAGAGGGACAACAAGTGAACAAAGTGTTGTTGTTGGAACTTTAGAAGATATCGTTGAAAAGGCAAAGAATGTTCCTACACCAGCTCTAATAATAGTAGGCGAGGTAGTAAAACTTCGTGAACAGTTAGAGTGGTTTAAAAATTAGAGAGTTTATACTCTTCCCATAACAGTTTTGCATCACTATCTCCAGAATCTATGGCTTTTTTGGCATAGATTTTGGCATTTGCAAAATCTTCTTTTGTTATATATATCTCAGCTATGAGATAGTTTGCTTTGAAATCTCCATTATTTGCATTTATCTTTAGCCAATGAAGAGCTTTGTCAAACTGAATAAGCTGCATAGCTATACGACCTACATTTTCAACAGCTTTTTTATACCCCTGATTTGCAGATTTTTCTAAAAGGTCTAAACTTTTTTTAGTATCTTGTTTGACACCATCACCAAGATAATAGATTAATGCTAGATTGTACTGTGCTTCAGCACTTCCCATTTTTGCTGCTTCTTGGAGATATGTTAAGGCTTTTTGCTTATCTTGTTGAACACCTTTTCCTAACAGATATTGCATTCCAAGATCAAATTTTTGCATTGCATCATTAGAACTAAACAGAAGGCCTGAAAGTAAGAATAAAAAGAAAAATATTTTCATCATAAAACCTTTATATATAAAAAAGTAAAGTTGAAAGAGTTAAGGCGAACAAAAAGGTAACACTAACCATAATAGTGCGTTTTTTTGTTTCATCGATGTTGTATCTCTCTTGAAGGTACTCACTCGCCTTAATACCAGGGTAGATACTAAAGAGAAACATTGGGAATGTCATAACAAGTATGATGACAAGGTCGTGAAAAAGCATAGAAATTCCTTAACTTCAAAGTATCTTTATAATAATTATTATATCATATTATTAACTTGATATAAGGGGTGAAAGATGAAAAAGATAATAGGTACATTGTTTCTAGCTTTTTTAGTGACAGTTTCTATAACTGGATGTGGTTCAACTGGTGTAGGTGATGCAAAAACTCAAGAGTACACACATCTAGAGAAGAAAATACCACTTAAGAAGATGAATGCGATGATTATGGAAGCTGCTCAAGAAGATGGCTGGAGAATGACAGAGTTTAAAGAGAATGCTATCATTGCTGAGAAGAGTGAAGGTGGAGAAACTATTGCAGTAACTGTTACTTTTGCAGAAGATTATTTTTATCTGTCTCCAAAAAATAGTGACTTACAAAACGTATTGGAAGATAGACTAGAAAAGTAGTGAGTGTTTACACTATTTAGGTACACTTTATCATATTAAACAAAGGGTACTTATGGATTTTTTTAAGTATATACATGCAGTTGGAACGGGTCCTAAAGGGAATCGTGATTTAAGTTTTGATGAGAGTGTAGATATGATGCACCAAATTCTCAATCAGTCTGTTCCTAGTGAGCAGATTGCTGCATTTTTACTTGGATGGCGTTTAAAACCAGAAACGATAGAAGAGTTTCGTGGTGCTATAGCTGCATCTGATACTTACATAACAAAAACTAAGATAGAACACTCTATAGAGCTTGGCTATCCCTTTGACGGCAAAGCAAAAAACCCCTACATCTTTCCCCTTGTATCTCAAATTTTATATCAAACAGATCTGAGTCTTATTCTTATTGGAGATGATCAACAACCTGCTAAGGGAGGGATCACTATTAAAGATATATGTTCAAAAATAGATTTAGAGTCAAATGTTCACTATTTTGATAGAGCTGAATTTTTTCCACAGATGCATGCCCTTACCGATATACGTAAAAAATTAGGACTCCGCAGTGCTTTTAATACCATAGAAAAACTTCCCCATGTTGCACAAAGTGAAGCTGCAATTACTGGTGTATTTCACAAACCTTATGTAAAAAAATATGTAGAGATCTTTAGTGATAGATACAAAAGATTTGCACTTATCCAAGGGAATGAAGGAACACCAGAGCTTTTCTCAAAGGGACGTCTATGGATTGCTAATGATGGAGAGCTCGAAGAGTTTATTATTGATCCTGAGTATTATGGAATACATTACAAAAAATCGTGGGAGACAATCACTTTAGAAGATTCTCTTGAACAATTAAAAAATCCTAGTGATGAGTATATGAAATTAGCAAGACTTAATGCTGCAGTTTATCTGTTTGTTGCACAAAAAGCTAAAAGTATCGATGAGGCATTTGAGCTTTTAGGTGCAGGTTCACTCTAAGTCATCTAACTTATAAGGGACAAGTTCCCCATCAAGCGATTTTAAAAATGCTTCTAAACTTTCTGTCTGTTTTTGGGTGAGATTTATCCCCACCTGATACTTCGCCATGATTTTGATTGCCTCTTTGAGGTCTTTTATCGCACCATTATGAAAATATGGTGCCGTTTGAGAGATATTTTTTAAGATAGGAACTCGAAATCTTTTTTTTAAATCTTTTCCCATAAAGCCACCTTTATTTTCAAATGGAAAAGGGTGGTATGGCTCAATGTTAAATGCCATCTCATCAATCTCTCTTGTATGTGTTGTATCATTAAACTTTGAAGTGATACTAATGATACTATTGTAATCTCTTAGTGGAAACTTTTGAACTCTTTGTCCACCTACACTAGGGCCAAAATGACATGCTTTACACCCTATAACAATAAAAAGATTAAGTCCCTCTTTTGCTTCTTGAGAGAGGGCATTCTCATCCCCATCTAGATACTCATCAAAGGCTCCACGAGTTACTAAGGTTTTTTCATAAGCTTCTATAGCAAAGGTAATATTTTTAAAACTGATACTCTCTTTTCTATGAAAAGCTTGCTTAAAAAGGGAGGCATACTCTTGGTTCTCTTTGACTCTTTGTACAACAAGTTGAGGAGTTGAGTTCATCTCAAAGGATGCTTGCATAGGTCCTGCAGCTTGTTGTGCAAGGGAAGAAGCTCTAGCATCCCAAAACAAATGTTTTGAGTAAGCAGTATTGAGTACAGTGGGGGTATTTAAATGTTTTGGATTAACACGATCTTTATACCCAACAGCTGTTGGTAAAGAATCTTCTCCCCCTTTTTCTAGCTCATGGCAAGATGCACAGGATATAGTCCTATCAAAAGAGAGGTTTTTATCAAAAAAAAGTTTTTTTCCCAATAATATTTTTGCCTTTGTTAAAGGATTATTTGGATTTTCAACTTTTTGTTTGAGGAGTTTTATATCTTTTGGAATAGATTCAAAACCTTTTGAGAGTGCATAATCTCGTAACTCTTGTGCTTGAAGAAGACTAAGAGTTAAAAGTAAGCTCCCTAAAAAAGGTTTCATATTTTAGATTCCAAAAAACTTTTTAACCCAAGTTTTTTCTTCTGGTGTTTCAAGGTAGATTTTAACAATAGTTTGATTGTTGTCACCTATGACAAGTACATCATTCTCAACAACTTGTAAATGTTTTTTTCCCCACTCTTGGTCAAGTTCATCCATGCGTAGTAGTATCTCTGCTGCACTTGGTTTCTCTTTTCTTCCATCTCTTGTATCAACAATAGTAAGCCCACCCATACGTTTTTCTAGTTTATAAGGGCTATATACTTTAATGGCTTTATAGATTCTATCCTCTTTAGCATCTGGCATCGCTCTTTGCATTGCAACAAAACCCATCACTAAAAAGGCAAAAAGCACCCCTATAAATAAACCTTTTTTTGCATTCATTATTTGACCCAACTTTCTATGTATCTTTTTGCTTTCTCATCTAACATTTTCATTCTTTCTTTTCCTTTTGGTATTGTTTTTCTTAAATTTTTCATCTCTTGTAAAAATTCTACGATACTCTCTGGTATCAATCTTTGTAAAAATATACGAAGATATTTTGCCATAGCTGGAGATGCTCCCGAAGTAGAAACTGCAATTGTTAAATCCCCTTTTTTTATATAAGATGGAAAGATAAAATCACAGTAAGCAGTAGAATCAACAGCATTACAAAGACAATTATAATGTTTTGATTCTTCAAATATCTCTGCTTGGAGTGGAATGTTATCAATAGCAACCACTACAATGGCAAACTCTTTTATATCGCCACTTTTATAAGCTCTTTTTTCAAAATCTAAATTTTCTGCTTTTATTGTTTGGAGCATCTCTTGTGAAAAATCTTGTGCAACAATAAAAATATCTTTTGTAAAATCCAATAAGTGTAAGAGTTTTTCATAAGCTATAGCTCCACCACCAACAATTAAAATCTTTTTATTCTCAAGTTGTAAAAAAGCTGGGAAATAACTCATATATGCCACCATTCTCTAAGATATTACAGAATCATAGCATAGCACAGATAGTATCTAGTTTTTATTGATAAATATCAAGCTAAATTTATCTAAAGATAGATACAATCTTCATAATAAATTCAAATAAAAGTAAAAATATGAAAGATGAGATACTCTCTAGAATACAAAAAAAATTTCCACTTGTTGCAAAACCCTTTAGTGTTATAGCTGAGGAGTTAGACATATCTGAGGAAGAGGTCCTTAGAATCCTTAATAAAGAAAAAGAAGCAAATATTATACGTCAAACCTCTGCAATCTTTGATACGAAAAGATTGGGGTATAAATCTTCTCTTGTTGCATTTAAAGTAGCTCCTGAAGATATAGATGCAGCAGTAGAAGTAATCAATGCTCACCCTGGTGTTTCTCATAACTATGAACGTAATCATGATTTTAATATATGGTTTACGATGGCAGTATCACCTAATTCTATATTGGGATTAGATAAAACCATAGAGATTCTTGCAAAGCTTACCAAAGCACAAGATTATATTATGTTACCAACACTCAAACTTTTTAAGATTAATGTAAAACTCAATACTACAGGTAAAGATGAGAAAAAAGAGAAGGTGAAAAAAGTGGTGCATAGTGATATAGAGATGACCCCATTGCACCATGCAGTTGTTCAAAGGGTGCAGCATGATATTAAGTTTGTGAGTGAGCCTTTTAAAGATTTGGTTGAAGAGTTAGAAATAGATTATGAACAATTTTTTAGTATCTTGGCTGAATTGCAAGATGCTGGTGTGATGCGACGTTTTGCTTCTATACTTAACCACCGTAAAGCTGGATTTAATGCAAATGCGATGGTTGTTTGGGATGTTGATGAGCAAGAGGGTGAAGCTATTGGTGAAAAAGCGGCTGCATTTTCGGCTGTAAGTCATTGTTATTTACGACCAAAATATGCGAACTGGCCTTATAATCTTTTTACCATGGTGCATGGAAAAACTACGGAGGAGACAAATGGTATTATAGAGGAGATGTCACAAGAGATTGACTCCTCTTCACATATGCCTTTATACTCATCTCGAGAGTTTAAAAAGGTTCGTATTGAGTATTTTACCCCTGCATTTGAAGCATGGGAAACAAAACATAAAGAAATAGCATAAAAGGATAGTATGATGGAACAATTTTTAGTATTAGAAGCGGCATATATAGCAATAGCAGTATTTTTTTTAGTAATTACAGCATTTGTAACGACTCGTGATTTTATGCCAAAGGTTGCATTTAAACGCGGTATGATAGGAGTCTTTACACTCTTTGCTATTATGATCTCTCTTCATTATGTAGTAACATTAAAGCGTATGGATGGTGTTGCAAAGATTTTTAATGAAGGTAACACTGTTATATGTGAAAACAAGATGCGAAGAACTATCTCCCAATCTGTTCTTATTTCTAAAGAACTAGGATGGCATTTAGATGGAGATTATTTTAAAAATCCTGATTTTGAGAGAGATTTTCATACTGCACGTTGTGTTGACTATGCTCCTATCGCTCCAAAAGAACCTACAAAATGAGAAAATTGACTCTTCTCCTTTTGGGGAGTGTAAGTCTTTTTGCTCTTTCACAATTTCAATCTTCTAAAGTCTGTCAAAAATGTCATCCTCTTATTTATAAAGAACACTTCTCTTCACAACATCGAAAAGCTTCTATCTTTAATGATGAGATTCATAAGGCTGTGTGGGATAAACATCCACTCAAACAAAAAGAGAAATACAGCTGTGCTAAATGTCATACCCCTAATGATGAAAAGCTGATTAATGCACTGAAAAATAATCTTCCTGCAATGCCTGTGGACAATAAAGCACAGCAAGAGGGTGTTTCATGTGTCTCATGTCACAATATCAAAGCAATAAAAAAAGGTGTAAAAAGCAATACAAATATCATTACTACAAATAAAAAGATACTTTTCTCAGCAAGGGAGAGTGAAAAAGATGTACATGATAAAAAGTATGAAACACAAAAAAGTATGTTTGGATTTGTGAGTAGAAAAAGTGGTTCCCCTTTTCATGAGATAGATTTTTCAAATGAACTTTATTATAATGGAAATGTGTGTATGGGATGTCACTCTCATAAGGAAAATGCCAATAAACTACAAGTATGTGTAACAGATATGAAAGGGCATGATAATAGTGAAAAAGAGAACTGCATCACTTGTCATATGCCAAAAGTTAAGGGAAGTTTTTCCACTATAAGTGAATCAAAAACACATCGTTACCACGGTTTTACAGGAAGTATACATAAACCAAAAATGCTTGAGAAGTATATCGAGTTACATTTTGAAAAAACAAAGGATGGTTTTACTATTACTATAGAGAATAAAGCAAATCATGCCTTACTTTTACACCCTCTTCGTGTGGGTGTTTTAAAAGTAAGTCTTAAAAGAGATGCTAAAACACAAGAGCTAAAAAGTGTACAATTTTTAAGAGTGATAGGGAAAGATAAAAAATCTGCTCCCCCTTGGATAGCTACAGAGGTATTGAAAAATACTCAAATTCAAGCCAAAGAATCAAGAGTGATACACTTTGATATACAGTTAGAAAAAGGTGATGAGATAGATGTAAGACTTGGACAATATATTGTCAATCCTAAAGCTCTAAAAAAACTAGAACTAGAAGAGAAGTTTGCTACATTTACACTTCTAAAAGAGGAAGTGTTTTATGTTAAATAGTTTAAAAAGATACTCAATGGCATTAGTTTTTTTAGTTGTAGTTATCTTTTTAATGTTACTTGGAACCTTAGCTGTAAAAGACTTCGGAGATAAAATGTTTGAAGATCTTAATGTGACTATGCACCCCAAAGGGGAGCATATAGAACTGTAGTGCTTTTAAAGAGAGATTATTTTTGCGCCATATCCACCAAGATGTGGTGGGGCATCTGTAAAACTTTTTACTCTAGGATGAGCTTTTAGAAAGTTCTTTACAGCAAAGGAAAGTTTACCTGTTCCTATACCATGATAGACTATCACTTCATCCCAACCATTGACAAGAGCATCATTTAAAAATTTATCGAGAACTTCACAGGCTTCATCAGCTCTCATCCCATGTAAATCACATTTTAGTCCAGCTCTTTTTTCTACATTAACTTTTACATTTGTTTGAGGCTTTTGTTTGATAATCTGTGTATGAGTAAGGTGTTTTGTTTTTACTCTTACTTTCATCCCATCCATCTCTACTGTTGCTTCTTTATCACCCTTCATAGAAGTGATAACACCTTTTTGTGAGTGGTATTTTACCTTATCACCTACATTGAATTTTACATCGCGTTTTATTGTTTCTTCCTCTTTTGGAGGGAGCTTTTTATTGGCTTTATTCATTGCTCTGTGGATCGATTGTGCATCATTTGCTTTAGCTGCAGCCTTTGCCTCACTAATGGCAACATCATAGCTGCGTTTGAGTGCTGCTTTTTGCTCCTCTAGTTCTCTAAGTTGAGCCTCTTTAGTTTCTTTGAGGGCTCTTTCTTTTTTCGCTATCTCTGCTAATTTGTCATCAACAAGGGAATGTTTGTGTTTAAGTTCACGTTCAAGTTGACTTCCGCGTTCTATGAGTAGGGAAAGTTTTTCAGAGTTATCACCGTAAACTTTTTTTGCTTCATCAACAATGGAGTTTGCTATCCCATAGCGAGAGGCTGTCTCAAAGGCATAAGACTTTCCGATGATACCTTGCATAAACTCATAAGTAGGTTTTCTCGCATCTTCATCATAGATTGCTGCCATGAGCTCAACATCATCACGATCAGCCATTAGTGCAGCAAGACGTTTATGGTGGGTTGTGACTACCACCTTTTGACCCCGTTTTATAAGGTCGTCAAGGATCACTTTAAACAGAGCTGCAGCCTCATCTGAATCAGTTCCGAGTTCTATCTCATCAACACCAACAAGTGCAGAGGTCTCTTTAAATATACGAGAAAATTCCTGCATACGTCCAGCAAAGGTTGAGATATCATTTTTAACATTTTGAGGATCATCGATGATGCTGAGTACTGTTTTAAAGTTTCCTATATGAGACTTCTCTTCATTGAGTTTCATCGGAATGATATATTTTGCCATAAATGCAGAGGCAAGTATACTTTTGAGAAGCATCGTTTTACCACCAGCATTTACCCCTGTAATCATCAAGATGTTTTTAGAAAAATCTACATGAATTGGCTTTGCATTATGCAGAGCAGGGTGGATAAAACCACTTAGAGTGATGCGAGAATCTCTTTGACTTTTTACAATTTGCATATTTTTGCTTTTGGCAAAGAGTACACGAGCCTGATAGTTGTCAAACTTAGTAAACTCTTTGTCTATAAAGTTGATAAAGGGCTGTAGCTCTGAGAGTTTTGAGGAGAACTCTTTTGCATACTCATAAAATATCGCTTCACGTTCTTGTTCTATAAAGCGAATCTTCTCTTTATGTTTTAAGATGGTATCGGGTGCAACAAAGAAAAATCCACCAGTACTGCGACCAACAACGGCACCTTTTAAGACATGGTTAAATCCACCACGAACCAAAAGACAATCTTCATTATTGACAAAGTGAATTTGAGTATCAACAAGATAACCTGCAAGTTTTGAACTCGACATCATCCGTTTGAGTGCTCCACTCATCTCATTTCTATGCTCTTTTATACGAGCAGAGAGTCCAAAGAGTGTTT
>Ga0256828_1001125_pt1 | contig 17020 bp, 38 predicted proteins | sample CV88metaG_FD_185993 | JGI IMG/M metagenome (GOLD analysis project Ga0256828, IMG submission 185993) | Hydrothermal vent microbial communities from East Pacific Rise, Pacific Ocean - CV88 | ecosystem: Environmental > Aquatic > Marine > Hydrothermal vents | place: Pacific Ocean: East Pacific Rise...
GTGCCAGGACACTCTGCTCATATGTTTCTCCTGTAAATTTTGCACTAAAAACATAACCTACAGTACCGCCAATCACTAACATAAAACTCAACACTACACCAATTGTTACTTTTAAACCTGTACTCATTATTTTTCCTTATTTTTCTTTAATTTGTCTTCTGAATATAATCTATATCCATAACCGCAAGCAGTACCGATAACTGCACTAGCAATCAATCCCGCACTTGATAAAATGAACGCGGCAGTACCAACAAGAATGCCATAATATAATGGTTTATTCTGATAAGTCTCCTTAGCAACAACCTTAGCTGTTTCCTTAAAATCTATTCCAGTTTTTCTGCCTAATTTAGCATTTAATTCATTTATTTTTCTGTCCATATTTGTCATTATTTTGTTCCTTTTAAAATTTTTACTTCATTTTCTAAAGTTTTGATTCTCTGCAATAGAGGTTTTTGTTCTTCTCTGATTGTCTGAATAACTTTGTCCTTGTAATCCATAGAATAATTAATCTCTCTTTTTAACAACCAACCACCATATGCCAATCCTATCGCAATTATCACTGCTACTATTTTAAATATGATATCCATCTTAATACTCCTCTGCCAAAATATCTCTCCATGAAGAGATTTCGATGATATAAGATTCATCTATATCTGAACCACCTAAAATACTTTCACAAGCATTATATATTTCTATAACTTGTACTGTATTTCCATTAGGAGCAGTAACTTCTTTTAGTCCTGTGCTTATCAGATAATCTGACATATTCTGTACTATCTCTATGAGTTCTATGTGATTTTTTAATTCTAGTAAATTCATCTTGTCTTTCCTTCTCTTTGTTATATAATTATACCCTAAAGTACATTAAACCATACTTAAATGCCTAAATACTTAAATTTTTGCTTCTTTAATGATTTTCTTTACAGTTTTCATTCTATCGAGAATTTTTTTGTGATATGTTCTATTGCTCCATCCTCCATTATATCTACCAACAGCCTTCCAATATGCTTCTGATTTTCCGAATTTTTTCAGTGACATTTCATAGCAATGCTTTAGATAATGACCTGATATAATAGCGCCAAATTTAAAGTCATACATTAATTTATTGATAAGTTTGGTATCCTGATCTGCTTGCTTTTTAAATTTTGTAAAGAAAATGTGATGATACAAAAATTCTTTTTTGGCCCATTTCATTGTGCTTATAGCCTTTTTATTTCCTTCTGATACTCTCTTATTCCATACTTTTGACTCGATGATACTTTTGTAATAATATAATTTCTCTCTATGTTTCTGATATTCCTTGTATGTGCTTTTTCCATTATTTACAAGATAACCATATTTCTTTTTTAACTCAGGATACATATTAATTGTAATTTTTGCTGTACTAAGTTTAATCTGAAAATTTCCCAGTGAACTATCATATAAGGATTTTAACCTACCGTTTTTATCCCATTTATCACCTAAATTATTGGTGCCCCATGAACTCTCTTGACCCATAATACTAGGGAGGGTATTCTCAAAAGTCATACCATCTTTTGCTTTTATTGTTTTGCCTACTTCATAGGCAATTTTTATTTTTTCTTTCTGAATATCAGATAAAGCAGAGGCCTGCGTAGATAATATACTACCGAGTGACGCCATGATTAATATTATTTTCTTAAACATTAATATAATCCGTATAGTGATGTTCTTTAATTTCTCTTTTCATAATAAAATCAAGAAGTTTTATTATATCATTTGGCGATAAATTATCATTACAAAATTCTTCAATATTTCTATATCCAGAATAAAAGCAAAGCTGATTTAATCTGGTATTTATTTCCATTAATTCAGGCAAATTATTATTGTAATCTATGGCATGCTGACTAACCATCTCATGGTCCTCTGGGTCATCCATATATTGTTTAAGTCTTTTTTCAAAATTATCTGGAAGTGTAAATCTTTGTATTGTATAATTCATTTATAATCCTTTATCTTCTTATAGCATAATTATAACATAAAATACATTAAATGATGCTTAAATAAAATATTCAGGATATTCTGTGTAATTAAAAAATACTTTCAAAGGCAAGGCTTCTTCGATAAGTCCAGCAAACCATGTATCATTTTGAAACGCTGATGCCAAAATTGCATCTCCTTTATAGCTTGTTACCACTGACCTATTAAATTCACATGATACTACAAATTCTGTGCCTTGAATGTAGGCAGGAAAAGGAAGTTTTTGTGATTCATACATTATAAAATCAAAATCAAGATAATCTATCAATGCATCAATCTCCTCCTGATTTTTTACATAAATACTTACCTTATGGCCTTCAATCAGAAATTTGTCGTTCACTGATTGAGGAACTTCCCTCTTTTGATTCTCATATTTTTTTCTCGGTTTTTTGAGTTCTTTTTGTTCTATTTTTTCCATGCTATATTATAACATAGGCACGCTTAAAATTATATGAATGTCTCCCTTGGTAATGGATGAATTTTACCATCAAGCCAATATTCTGCTTCATATGTTTTATTCTCAAGTTTTTCCTTTACTAACACAAAATAATTCAGATGATATTCTATTTCTCCTCGAATTTTAGGAGGTTTCGGTTCTGTGTGTAATGCATAGGATTGAACCAAATCACTACCATAATTTAATAGAACATTTCTTGAAGCAACGGCATTCTGAATATAAGGATTATAGCAATAATAAATATAGAATCCTTTAATTTTTGCATGCCCCCATTTGAATATTTTTGTACCAGGAACCTTTCGTGAAATCTGAGCCATTTCGGTAAAGTCATTGGATTTGAATACCATCATATAATCTTCCTTATGAGCATTCTCCATTTCTTTAGGTAAAATGTAATTCCAATATGAAATGTCCTTCCCCTCTCTCCTTTTAAGGAGATATTCCTGGTTAGGCTGAACAGGTTTGACAGTGCTCACCAACCACTTAATTTCTGAAGATGTCGCAAAGTCAAAATTTACAAAAGAAGGTAAATCTTTTTTGTCTTTGATTTTTAGGTACCTTAGGTAAGGGGGCCTAATTTTAATATATTCCTCAAATTCAATACCATTATTTTTTGCTGCAGTCAAAAAACTATTGTATGTATCGACACCATAATATCTATCAAAAGTTATATAAACATTTTTCATAGCATCTCCTTACTTTTATAAATATTTATATAAATGGATATTTAAACAAAAGGAGACTACCATGGCCAAAATGACACAAGCAGAAAAAGATGCCTATGATGTAATGAAAAAGCATATTGATAAGCCTTCAAAACTCAAAAAATCAGATTTTATTCCTGGAAAAATGGTAATGTTTGCATATAATGCCAAAGATAAAACGGCTGCATATGATGCCAATCCTTTAATCATTGTCCTAAGGCGATCATCGAAATATACTCTGGGATTGAACTGGCACTGGATGCCTCCAAAAATGAGAGAAAAAGTCCTTGATGGTATTATGAAGCAGAACAAGCAAAATATCAAAAGAGGACTCCCGCTTACACTGAATTACAGCATGGTCAAAAGGTTAATCAAAGGCCTAGGACCAGTCGTGAGATTGTACATTAACAAACGGATTTCTCCAAAGGGTGTTGTCATTCCGTCATACCAATATTACAAAATTGTAAATCTTAGAAGTGAACATTTTATCGGTATATCAGCAAAAGGAGCATGGGCTCAAGCAATAGCAAACAAAAAATTAAGGAAAAAAGCAAAAATTGCAGCTGCAATTCAAAGGAAAAAAGACCAAGCAACGGCACAAAAAAGATTGGACAAAAAGAAAAAAAGAGGCAATAAATAATGAAAGTTTTAGTTTTAGATGATAGCAAAACAATGCTAAGGATTATATCGAATACCTTGAGAAGGGTTGGATATACAGACATCGTGACCGCAGAAGACGGAATGGAAGGATTGGCAGAATACAATAAAGCCAAGGACACCAAAGAAGATTTTGACATAATCTTTACGGATTGGAATATGCCGAATATGAATGGGCTAGAATTTGTAAAGCATATCAGGAGTGTCGATCAGAACATACCCATTGCAATGATTACAACCGAGGGAGGTAAGGCTGAGGTTATCAGGGCACTGAAGGCTGGTGTCAATAATTACATTGTCAAACCGTTTACTCCTCAGGTTCTTAAAGAAAAAATATCTGCAATTTTAGGAGAATAGGATGATGAAATGCTAACATACCTAGAATATGACATTATCCTGCATAAGGACGACGAAATGTTAACATCGTACATGGACAGTTTTTTTGATTTTTATAGTCTCATGAATTATATCGAATTGACCTACAAAGGCAAGCAACGATTTCCTAACGCTCAAAAAGGAGTCCTTGAGGCAATCCTCATGACTACCAAAACGAACCCAGATTACAAAAAATTCGATAGGTTCAGGTTAAACTGCCTTGAATGGGATGAATATTTTAATGAGCATTTTGCTGGATTTGATCATACTGACGTGAACAAAAGCATAGCGGTGATTGTTGCTCGAGAATTAGAAAAACGAAAAATAAAAGGAGAAATGTAATGGCCTATGGAAAATGCAAACAAGGTATATATGTGCCTGTAAATCCTGATAAATGGATAATCACTGAATCTTTTGATATGAAGGAGCCGGGAATAAAATATCGTTCTGGGTGGGAAAAAATGTTCTTTTTATTTGCTGATATGAATGATAATGTTATTAAGGTAAATTCAGAAGGCATGGTTATACCATATTTCAATCCCGTTAGGCAAAAAATGTCAAAATATTATATGGATGTCATGATGGAGACTAAAGATGGTACTATATGGTTGGTTGAGATAAAGCCTTTCAAGGAAACGCAACCTCCGAAAAAACCTCGAAAAAATGCTAAGAATCCTCAAAAGGCTCAAGCAAATTATATTAAGGCTGTAGAGACATATGCTGTTAATCAAGCAAAATGGGAGGCTACAGAAAAATTATGCAAGGAAAAAGGATGGAAATTCAAAATCATTACTGAAAAGGAATTAGGATTAAAAAAGTAAACCTATAATTCTAGTGCTTTTGATTTCTTTCCTTGTGGAAAAATTATGTGTGTTGCATCTTCTTTATTTAGAACAGGAACCCAAGAACCAGTTTTGTTTGAATAATAATTCCATGTAATTTCTTTACCATTCACATTTGATATTTTTTGCATACCAGAATGGAATGTGCCTATAATATTATCTTGAAGTACTTTAACTGTAATTTTTGCTTCGTTTATGTATTCACTAAATCTTAGTATTTTAGTTATTCTTATTTACCTCACTTACCTTATTTATCTTCAAATCCGATTATCTTGCCTGCCGTACTCATATTATAGTAATCAAGAAAATCATCATTTATAAGTTCTGTATATGCATCTTTAGCATCTTTTGCACTATAAAATTCTAATTCAAAAGAATATCTTTCAAATTTTTCATTTTTAATTTTAAAACCTAAATCCCTTAAAAAAGTTCCTGGATTCATTGTTTTTGCTTCAGAAACATCAGAAACACCTGAAGCATTTACTTTATTGCCTGATTGATTCATCCCTGCAAGCAATTGTCTGGCAACATTTTTTCCGCCAAGTTCTTTTACAATTTTACGAAATTTCTTTGCTAAATCTGTACTCTCGATATGAGCTAATGCTTCACTGTCTTTTGTTCTACCTACTGAACCAACTGGTGATTCGTGTATATTTTCTTCTTTTATTATTTCCCTAAATGATTTCATTTTCTTCTCCTGTTTTTATTTATTTATATTGATTTCCATATATTAGAGTACATGTATACATATTTCAAAAATCTTTTGTCATTGGAATATATACTATACAATGTATCATTTTTTATATGCTTCATTATTTTGGTCATATCGCCACCCATTAATTTCACTAACTGATATGCATAGGCCATTTTTTCTTCAGGAGATAGAAAATTAAATTTCTGTATAAGTACCTGAATTTCTTTTTCATCTTCTGAACTTCCTATATTTTTTATTTTATTATTGATTAATTTTACTGTGTTCGCTGATTGTTCCAACCATTTATCATTTGATTTTTTTCTTTGTTCCATATGAATCATTTCATGTCCTATGATAGCTTCTAATTCTGTTATAGAATTACCTAATGAGTATGCTATGTGAATTATTCCTTTATCATCAATATACCCATTCAAATCTTTGGGATTGGCAATCTCTGAAAAGATTATATCAGGAAACTCATTCTGTAAATATGACAAATCTATTTTTTTCAATATAATGTTCATTGGTATAACTTTCTCATAAAGTTTTGATGTTGAATGCTGAACCTCCTCAAAAATATTTTTGAGATACATAGCCTTTAGTTCTTCCTTTAGGTTATTATCATTTCTGTCATCACTATCAACTACAAATTCACTGAATTTTTTAATTTTATAAGGTTTTTTTCTTCGCCGAACATCAGTTTGACCATATCGTTGCATTGGTTCTGATCCGGTTCCTGTAGGTCCCGTAGGTCCTGAACCTACGTCTCCTGCCACTGTCATACTATAATCCTTTTGCTTCTCTTTTTTTAGCAACAATTTCTGCCTTTTTAGCTATTTTTATTGCATGCTTTTTCTTAGTTTTCATAACTTTTTTCATTGTTTTCTTTTTGTCCTTGATTTCTGTAGGAGACATTTTTTCGCATTTTTTGCCATCAACCAATTTGTATCCTGGTGCTTTTTTGCCATCACTATCCACACACATTTTTTTAAGAACTTTTTTTAGATTTCCTTTTTCGTCAGGCACCCATTTTTTCATTTTTTTCAGTTTGGCACCTTCCTCAAGCATTTCTGCTTCTTCAATATCTAAAATTTCTTGATAATTTTCCGCTATTTCTTTAAAAGATTTCATTTCACTCATTATGATTCTCCTGTATTTTAGTTTTATTTATAAATATTTATATCTTACAAATCATAAGGATTAAAAATGACAAACATGACAGACAAAAAATTTGAGAAGGTTTACAGCCTTGACACAAATATCATTTTGGATAACGCCACTAACTTTTTAACATTATCGGATGAAGGCAAAAACCTAATCGTATTACCTGAAACCGTACTCGATGAGATTGACTCAAAAAAATCAGGTTTTGATGAGATTAATTTCCAGGCAAGGTCTTTTGCTAGATTATTATTTGATGCTCAAATAAAAGATAAAAAAGAGTATAAAACAAAGTATGACGGCGTAACGTTAACAATCGTTGAGACTGCTGTTCAAGGATGTACTATATATATTATTTCAAAAAATATCTATAAAGCAGATACAGACAAGGTCCCAGGCTCTATCAAAAATGATAGAAAAATCCTTGAGATTACGCAGGATTTACAGGAGATTGAAGGCTATAAGGATATAAAATTTATCTCGTTGGATGTTATGGCAAGGACTAGAGCCGTAAGCCTTGGTATCCCTACTGAAGCAATGAATTTAGGTTCAAGGGACGAAATTCTCGAATTTATTAAAGAGGTTAAAACCGAAAAAGTGATCGTTGATGGAGATGATATCCTGGATTATGACGAGGATTATAAGCCTAACAATTTCAATTATTTATTCGATGATGGTGTTCAGAAAAAATTAGCATGTGTACAGAATGGAAGGATAAAACTCCTTGACGAAAAGGAATTAAGGAAACAGAATGTAAACCCAATGAATAAAGAACAATTATTTTTTAGCAATGCACTCCTTGACAATCATTATGACATCATCGTTGCAGAGGCTAAAGCAGGTTCAGGAAAAACTCTCCTTGCAATCAGTGCAGCAATGGAATTGATAAAACGAAAAGATTTTCAAAGGATTGTGTATATCAGGAATTCAGTCGAATCCCTTGCAAAAGGTGAAGATGTAGGTTACCTTTCAGGCAATGACGAAAAATTTGAAATTTACAATTTTCCTCTTTTTGACACACTAGCATACATTGCATCGAAAATGATTGCAAGGAGCAACGAGAATAAGCAAGGCAAAGGCAAACTCGATTCTCAACCAACCGAAGAATTAATTTCTGAAAAAGTTGAACAGCTTGTCGAAAGGTTCCAGGTACAGACAATGTGGACTGGTGCTTTAAGGGGAAGAACGATATCTGATGCTATCGTTATCATCGATGAGGCTCAAAATATGGCGAATAGCACAATGCAATTGACTCTGAGCAGGGTAGATTCATCATGCAAAATCATTGTTTTAGGTTCAAACAGACAAATCGACAATGCTTACATCACCAAACATACAAACGGATTAACGACACTCCTTAATGCAACAAAAGACAGTCATGAAGAGGTTAATCTTTTTGGCGTAGAACTTCATAAGGTTCTTAGGGGTCCTATTACAGCATTTGCTGAAAAGGTTTTTGAAAAATAATCAAAAATCTAATATAAATAACATAAAAAGGAGAATAATATGATAACATTTAAAGAATATATAAATGAAGGAATCAGTGATTTTTTGAATAAATTCACTGAAATAATTAAAGCAGGACCAAGTGATAAAGAGGCTAAAATGGATGCAATATTTAAAAGAAACTTGGCAGCATATTCAAAGAAAAGAAAAGAGGTGAACAAATTACTAAACATAGCTAGAAACGATATAATTAATAATAAAGATTATGATGATAAAATGAAAAAGCTATTACTTAAACAACTTGAAGAACCTATTTCATAACTCAAAAATCTAACGAAATTTTGGTACTCATAGCCTCTTCAGTCTTCATTTCGTTTTCCATGAATGAAGTACAATGCTCTGTGCCATCATAATCACAGAATGGACAGAGAGCTGAGACATTTTCATTAAAATGTTTTGAGTTTTCTATCTTTTTTGTATTATTAAATATATACCTTATATAAGAAACAAATTCAGAACGATAAAAATAAATTTCTCTTTTTGTTCCATGCTCTATAAAAACAAAAACTGCTTTTATGCTTTGAATTTCAGGATATTTTATAAACATATAAACGGCATATACCATTCCCTGTTCATATCCAAAACCTTCAGTCTCAGATTTATCTTGTCCTGTTTTGTAATCTACAAGTAAAGGCTCAGATGCTCTGACATTATACAAATCAGCAGAACCTCTCATCCATCCTCGAGGACTTTTAAACGGAACCAAATTCAAATTTTTATCAAAAGCAAAATCTTCCTCGAGAACTGAGTCAGGATGATTGATAAGCCTCTCAATATGTTTGCCAAGGTCTGTATTCCTAAAATCTTGGACCATTACCTTAACCTTGTCTGCCTCTTCCTGTGTGAAAACATGATTAAGCTGAACCTGTATGCTGTAGTCGAAATTGTTCTCAAGGATTTCATGAGCATATGATCCTCTGTATAATGCCAATTGAGGCTCTCCATCGATTCTCACTTTTTCAATATATTTTAATTTAAACATTTTTGGACATGTTTTGAATGTACCCATTTTGCTTATGCTGTAAGGATTGTATTTCATATCTGAACCTTTTGCTTTTTTGGTGTCTTTGGTACAATTGCATAGATTATCGTGATATTTGTTTTATTTTTTGCATATGATGTACTTGTTTCAGGAATATAAGCATCCCTAACTGATATATCTATGAGGTCAATATCAACATTTTCGTCATTGACCTCAGGAATTTCGTCAATGAGAGCCTTGATATTCTGATCCACTGAATGTTTGTTAGAATATGTCCCTGATTTCGTTCCCCAATTTTCATTTTTTCTATATAGTACCATTTTTCTGTCCTTATGTCCTTTTTCCTATTTTATATCAAAATCTCAGGATAATCCTCTAAAATCATCTTATAAGCCTCGTAGATTTCCTGCGGTGTAGTCTTGAGTGTCTGAAGATTGAATTCTAAAATGTTAAGCCTTCTTTCAAGCATTTCCTGTTTTGTCTTAGCGAAACGATTCTTTTTTCTGCGAATTTCCTTGCCTTGAATCTCAAAAACAAAAAACTGAGCCGTCTCTCGTTTTATCGTAACCTCTCGGATGTCAAAAAAGGAGAAAACCTCTGCAAAAACTTTGTCTCCTTTTTTCATTTTTTTAGTCAGCCTGCACCAATTGTGCGATTTCCGTATGAATATCAGGGTCTGCACTAAGCACTGTTTGTATCATTTCGATTTCTGTGGCATCAAGGTCATTGAGTTTCATAGCCATTTTAATATTTTTGATTGCTTTATTGACCTTCTGAACCGAAACGCCTTCGTCCTTATACTCATCTTTGATTGCTTTCATGTCATCTTTAATTGCCTTTATTTCCTTCTCAAGAGCAATCATTCTCCTTGCATATTCAAGCGTAAGTTTTGTTTCTTCTTCATCTCTATTGATAAGGAATTCCTCTTGCATATCCTGTGATGACTGTGTTATAACCTCAACCTCTTGTGCCGTTTCTACTGTTTCTGTTGTTTCTTTGTTAATGTCACTTAACATTTCATCTAAATTAAAATCTTCCATTTTCTCTCCTATAACCATTTATTTTTAAAATTTTTGAATGTATTTCTATCACTGAATGTGTAGAATACAAAATCCGAAGTAAGTTTATTCATATCTTTTGGATGTGTTACATTGTAATTTAGGTTGAAAATTACTCTATTTTTGCTGTCATCCAAAGCGATGCTTGATACACAATTTACATTGATATATCGCTGATCATCTTCGACTGGCATAATCCATCTAGCATACTCAATCCTTGCTTCAAATATATCGATTATATCCTGAAGTTCCCTTTCGTTATTGAACACCCAATAAACATAATCTGGTGTATATTTGCCATCAAAGATTTTCACACTATAATTCATATTGAAAATAACCTTACCTGCATTGCCTCTTCCATCACGAGTGCGTCTATCAATGCAGATATTAGATACATTGATTAGATTTACTATTTTATTATCTTTATACTTAATAAACATTATTTTCCTTCTTTTTGGTGTAATTTTCTGAATTTTTTAAGTCCTTTTCTCACTGCCTTTGCCATTTCAGGATTTGATGCTTCAAGAAGTTCATTTACATCATCAAATATTTTTACCATAAAAGGAAGGAATAAATCTGCCTGAACCTCTTTATCCAGTTCCTGAACCATTTCAAGGACTGTAAGGACTAATTTTTTATGCTCTTTGTAATCGTAGTCTTTCGATTCCTCCTCAATCTGAGCAAGCAGTGCCATTTTCATAATTTTATCTTGGCCAGTAGGATTTTCTTTTTTCAGAATATCAACAGTAATTTTAATTTGCCCTGATAATGTTTCGCCCATTTCATCAATGGCCTCCTTAAAATCCTCAATTGTTGCCTCTCCTGATTTAATTGATTCTACGATACTTTCAAAACCTTTTGCCATTTCCATTAATTCTTGCGCTTTCATTATTTCACTCCTTTCCATCTTGTTACTGTCACTTCATAAGGCTCTACAATCTCAAGTTCGCCATCCCATTCTGCGCCATTCCATGAATCATACCATGCATTAAGGCGAAAATTTATGATTTTGTCATTCTGTAAATTTTTTATTTCAAAAACTTTCCACATAGAATCTCCTTCACCCTCACCACCGAAATGCTCTATTTCCTTAAATTCATATTTATCATTTTTATATACACTAAGGTACTCTTCAACATCATACCCATTAAAATGAGTATTCTCATCTCCATAATCCTCATGACCTTGCTCTGTCATTGCTTTGTTTACAGCATCTTCTGCTATTGCTTTTTTGTCTGTTATTTTATCCCTATCTATCACTTTCAATCCTTTAAATGTATGTTTTATCTGAGAAAAATAATTTCTCATCAAATTCAGGCCAAACTACCTTTGGCTCAATCCTATAATCTTCACCATTCTTGAAATAATGCTTCCAAGAATCACCACTTTCCTCTCCTTCGCCTTCAACTGTAAATAATATATTTGGGTAAGATTTGGAAATTTCTTTCATATCTACCTCATAATCGTACCATTTACATTCAAATGACCCATACTCAAAACAATAATCAGTAACCTCCTCAAATTTTTCTTCAAAAGCATCCGGAAGTACCTTATCTGCTGTTATTGTGTAATTTGTATAATAACCCATTATATTTTGCTCCATTCAATCACTGTAACCTCTTTAGGCTCTACCATAATAATGTCAGCCCACTCTGTAGCATCCCATGAATTGTACCATCCGTTAATCTGAAAATAAATTTTTTCTTTAGATTTTTTGTCATTTAACGAATAAACAACCCAAGTATCCTCACCAGCACCCTCATAACCACCATGAGAAGCCTCCTCGATCAAAATAAAATCTTCATTTTCAGCCTTATTGGCATATTTCTGAAAAGTATCCCCATTGAAATTCTCAATGTCCTCGACTTCTTGCTCATCGAACCATTTTGTTTCCCGTGCTTTTTTCAGAACCATTTCAGGTACCACTTTTTTGATAAACTCTGTGCTATTTTCCATTTTTCTCTTCTTTATTTTTTGAATAATTTTAAAATATGTTTTTCATGAGTGTCTTTGTAAGCCTCCTCATAATAACCTCTTTTTTGAGTTTTTTTGCAATCTTTGCATTGCCTATAATACTCAGTACCTGAACTCCATATACAAATATTCGAACAATCATAATATTTTTCTGTATATGTCCAATTATGCCAAAAGCATTTTCCTAGAAATCTCATTAGCCCACAACCACAAAATCTGATAATTCATCTAATGAATATTCAGAATAATCATCTTCATGAATGATATCCAAATTCTCATCAAATTTCTCAACAGAAACCCAATTATCAGGTATGGTTCTGAAACTGTTTCCCTCATCATCTGAAGCAACTAAAACCTCTAAATTCTGAGGCAACTTTCCTAGCAATTCTTGCAATTTTTTAACTGTCATTACCAACTCCTATCCACGAAATTATTTCCGACTGTAATGTGAGAATTGTTATCGTACCATTTCGCTTCGTAATCATTGAATTCCTTAGCATTCATTTTAAGCATGAGTTCGTCCTTTTCCTCCATAAAATCGAGGTATCTTTTTGTAAATATTTTTGAACATGGACATCTTTCAAAATATGTCACCGAACAAGCATCTCCACCACCTGAGATTATCTGACCTTTATCACAACGAGTACAACCCCTTGCATCCTCGTACATCCTAAAGTCATTTTTTAATGCCTTCTTTGCCATTTTTTTCTCGTATTTTTCAATAACCTTGTATGCTTTTTTTATTTTTTTATTCATAATTTTCCTTTATATAAGATATTTTTTTAATAAAATAATCTTCACTTAAAATTCTGAGTGAATCAAAATGTTCTATCAAAAACCTATTGAACCATCCTGATGTTGTGCTAGTGATCATTTGCTTTAGCATTTTCAGTCTTGCAGTTTTGGTTGGCAATGGATTTTGAACAAAAATGTATCGTTCTGACGTCAGAACAAAAATTTCTTCAAGAGCTGTCCTTAATTTATCAGGATATTCCATCTCGTTCCATAATTTTTCAGAACATAACGGAGAATCTAAATCTTCCCTGATTCTCTCGTTCATTGGCCTATCCGCGAATGCAAATTGCTCATGTAACCATTCATGGTCATATTTTCTATGGATATTCTCCTTGAAAAAATCTTCATTCTTAACATTCATTTTAACTTTTTTCTTGCCGTGTAGTTTTTCCCAATCAGCATACAGAAGATGATAAAATCCTAAATTTAATTTGCAGTTGTTGGATTTCATGAATTCAATATCCTTCATTGTCTTTTCCCAATTTATGTCCCATGCTGCATGCGAGACCTTAATGGTGTAAAGCAAATCTGGATCAACATATTTTTTGTCTTTGTTATGCTCTCTCAGATATTCAAAGGCTTCAGTCCAATAATATTGTTTGTGTTCTGTGCTTTTGCCTTTATTTTCTTCGACATCAGGACTGATAATATCTAAATCGTTTGGTACTCTTGAGTTTTTGAACCAATAGAACATTGCTCTTGAACCATAAAATAATCTCATTATTTGTCCTTTAAATTTTGTAATTCATATTTGCCTATCATATAAGCAAATGTTCTTTTGAATGATGAGCCTTCTATGCCAGCACCCCACATAAATATGGATACCTTAATCCAGGCAAATATGAATGATAAAATGTAAGAAATAATTAATAAAGTTATTAAGAGTTCCATTTTAATCCTTTAGGTTTTTCAGAAATTCATTGAATAGGTAAGTGCCAGATAATGGAGATTGATCCAAAACCATTTTATGTTTTTCAGGAATAACTAAATCGCAACATTCATCCTCTAAATCATTATAGCATTTTCCTGGTATCCACGAAGCAAAAAAAGCATCTGAACACTCATTACTAAATATACAAAGTTTTTCTTTTTCATTTACTTTAATAAAATAAGCAACCTCACCATAACCCAATGCCGCGTTTGTTTCATAAATTTTCATTGATTATCCTTTTAATTCACTTAAATCTTTTTCAAAATCTACAAGTCCTAAGTCAATATAAGTTTCGCCTGTAAGGTTATTTTCAAAGATTACATTAACATCATAGTCATAATATTCGGTATTTGGAATACTAACATCTATAACTATATTATATTTTTGAAATAAATCTTTTAATTCTTGAATAAACATTTTATAACCTTTTCTCTTTTGTTACTATAATTATAACATAATAACCTTAAAACAAAATAAAATTATCAATCTTCCCACTCTTCCCACTCATCAATTAGGTCTTTTGTTTGAACGTCCAATGGATCAGAATTTTCTGATTTAAAATAGCAAAGACACTCATAGACATTTTTTTCAAATTCAACTTTTATAGAACCTTGAATATACAAATCTGGCACACCTTCAAAATAGTCAAGTTCTTCGGTGTTTTGATGAGGCAAATCCCAAACCTCTCCTTGAATGATGTTACCTATGCCAGGCTGATTTTCGAGGTAAGGAAAATATTCCATCATATCCTCTGATAGGTACATCGGATATTTCTGAATTGTTTCAGCAGGAAACAAAAACTGAGCCGACAAATTCTTTAGAATGCCATTATTAATACAACCATTTTTTAGGGTGCCGTATACAAAAACTAACATAGCATCAATCCTTATCTTGAACTGAAATATAAGTCTTCATATATTTTTCGCAATCTTTGACCCATATTTTTCCTGAATTCATCCATGTAGGCACTGCCGGGCATTGCTCTAATCCTGAATCTGCCATCACTTTATTATCCTTAGAGCTTAAATATTCAGAAGTCATTATTCCTGAAAATACTAAAACCATTGCCACTATAATTACTAACATAAATTGCTTATCCATTACTTTCTCCTTCTTTTTCTTCTACCCAATAAGAGTCCCAGCATTCCAAATAGCCATCATCATCTTCTACACAATCTTCGGAATATATAATGACTTGCTCTTTTTTACATTTATAGCATATTATATCCGTCTCAGAATATTCTTCTATATCAACAACTGTCTCCGTTTCACAATAGCAGCACTTAAAATCAAATTTCATTATTTTCTTCGCTTTCTGGCAATCTCAAAATTATCACCGTAAGAATTAATTGTTAAAGTTGTGCTATATCTACAAAAATCAGAATCAAAATATTTTAGCTGAATATCCCAATCTTTACAAAAATTAGAGTTGCCTTCATCAAATGTTTTATCATCTATCTGAGGAATTACTTGCCAATAACCAGAATTCGTGAATTTAATCTGAAAGGTAAACTGAAGCTCATCTTCACAATAAACATAAAATTTCTTTGCTACTCGTGTATTATTTACATCAATCTCAGCCCTAATATCACCCTCAAATTCTATGAGATCATCCGATGCACCGTAAATGTGTACTAACATTTACGCTACCTCCACTAATTTAGATTTGAAGAAGTTTCTTGCAACTTCTGAAATTTTTCCGTTAAGAGTTTTAGGTTCAAAACCTTGCTCCATCATTTTATCAGATTCCTCTTTGATAACATCTTTTACAACAAGAGGAAGGAACTTTTGCATATCTTTCATTTCCATAAGTGACTCATCACCATTATGAACAGAGTGAACAATTTCAGTCCACATTTGTTGCAGTCTTGATTCTGTACACGCAATGTCATTTACGAATGTTCTTTTTGCGTTTTCTAAAGCCTCATCGACTGGTTTAAGTGTTTTAATTTTTCCTGAACCTTTTGCATGCTCATTTCCCTTGACTTTGAATCTCATAATCTCACCGTTATAAACAAATGTGAAAACATAACCTTCTCCAACATTACCATCAATACCGAATGCTTGACCAACAGGAGAGTTTTTTTCGAGAGTTTCTACCATTTCAATCATTTTGTTTTGTGACATTTGAGGTTCATTAAAGTCAATTTCAATCTGAACTGTTGGAAAATTCATAATGTTATAGATATTTTTCTCTGGATTATCCAACCAAAATACAGATTCATCATAGATTTCAGGTTCTGCATCACTAAGTGATGCATATTTTGTGCAAGTTTCTAACCAATAAGCAGATTTTTCTGTTCCATCATTTGCTAATTGTGGCTCAATAGGAGATACTTTGAAATATTGGAAAATCATTGCTCTTTTATCAAGACCTGTTAATGCTGATTTTTTCTGAATGTTTCCGCCTGACCACTCAAAGTAAACCGAGATGATATTTTCTTTTAAATCAATATCGTACTCATCTCTTAATTCAAGCATAATATCCATCCACGCACTTTCATTAGCATATGCCTGAAAAGCACAACCAGCATTATCTTTTTCTGGTGTGATAATATTTTTTCTTGATTGAACCCAAAAGCCGTCTGACTCTGAGTAACAAACTGCTGCATTAGTTCCATGAATTTTTTCTGATCCCGTGGCCGTAATCACTGGCATTTTTGCATCTCTATCAACAGTCACCTCTTTTGTTTCCTCATCGTATGATACAAATTGTGCTGTTCTTTTAACGTTTTTAATAACTGTAGAAAATTGTTCAATTGAACCCATAGTTATAAATCTTTTCATCTTTTTATCCTTTATCTTTTTGTAAAATATTTTGTTAATTTCTTAACATCATCATAACCATCACGAAGTTTTTCAATATTATCTTCAGAACTTTTGCTC
>Ga0256828_1001126_pt1 | contig 16999 bp, 17 predicted proteins | sample CV88metaG_FD_185993 | JGI IMG/M metagenome (GOLD analysis project Ga0256828, IMG submission 185993) | Hydrothermal vent microbial communities from East Pacific Rise, Pacific Ocean - CV88 | ecosystem: Environmental > Aquatic > Marine > Hydrothermal vents | place: Pacific Ocean: East Pacific Rise...
ATCATGCGTGTAGATAAATGGTTAAGTGCAGTTAATGTGGTTAAACGTCGTACTATTGCTACAGATATGCTAAAGTCTGGTGTTGTTTTCATCAATGATATGAAGGCTAAAGCTTCTAAAGATGTGAAGATTGGTGATAAGATTACGATAGAGTATCTTAAGGGTGCAAAGCATTATGAGGTACTTCAAATTCCTAAAACAAAGACGATACCAAAGTCTCAAAAAGAAGAGTTCGTGAAGGAGCTTTAAAATGACTATTAAATCTCAATTTGAAAAATTATTTAACAATGAAATGTCCGACTCTGAGGCACGTCAATTTCTTATAGACCTTTATGAAAAAGGTGAGAGTGGTACAGATATTGCTGCTGCTGCTTCTGTAATGCGTGCACATTCTATTAAACTTAATCTCTCAGATGAACTTCGTGCAAGAGCCATAGATATAGTAGGTACAGGTGGAGATAAAAGTGGAAGTTTTAATATCTCTACTACGGTATCTCTTTTATTGGCTTCTATGGGACGTGTGGTTGCTAAACATGGAAATAGAAGCATTACCTCTAACTCTGGTTCTACAGATGTACTTGAAGTTTTAGGACTCAACTTAGATTTAAGCATAGAAAATAAAATAAAAATGCTTGAAGAGACAGGATTTTGTTTTTTCCCTGCTACAGACCATCATCCTGCAATGAAGCATATTATGCCTATTCGTAAATCTATAGAACATAGAACAATCTTTAATCTTTTAGGACCACTCACTAACCCTGCAAGTGCGCAGAAGTATCTGCTAGGTGTTTTTGACCCTAATTATGTAAAAGTGATGGCTGAAGCACTTTTAGAGCTAGATACTAAAAGAGCGTATGTTGTAAGTAGTAGAGATGGTATGGATGAGATAGGCATCTCTACCAACACAGCTTTTGCTTATGTAGAGCATGGACGTATCTCTGAAGGTGAGATAAATCCAGAGACTTTTGGATTTAAACTTGCTTCTAAAGAGGCGATACTCGGTGGAGATGCAAAGCATAATGCACAAATAACAAGAGATATCTACTCAGGTGAAGAACGTGGAGCCAAAAGAGACATTGTGGTACTCAACGCTGCATTTGCGCTTTTTGTAGATGGAAATGTAAGAGATATACAAGAAGCCATAGAAATGGTAGAAACACAACTAGACTCTGGTAAAACAAGAGAGCATTTAAATTTTATGGCTGAAGTTAGTCAGAAATTGGCATAAAACATATGAAAATAGTTGCTTCATTAGAAGAATTACATAAAGTTGTAATGTATCTAGAAAGTATTTTACCTACAAATGCCATAGTATTTCTCCGTGGTGATTTGGCAGCAGGGAAAACTACCCTCACACAAGCCATAGCCAAAGAAAAAGGCATAGAGGGGGAAGTAACTTCTCCTACGTTTTCACTGCAACAGTGTTATGAAGGGCAAGATGGAAATACTCTTTATCATTATGACCTTTATAGACTTGAGTATGAAGAATTTATGCAGATGGGGCTTTTTGAAGAGTTTGAGAAATCTGGTTGGCATATGGTTGAGTGGGGAAGCGATGCGCTTAAAGCCTTTTTAGAAGGTGTTGGCTATAATGTTATCACTGTGGATATAGAATCAAATCAAAATAGTAGAATTTATAGGATAGACGCATAATGCATACACTTGAAGCCAAAAATCTTGCTAAGACTATTAAAAAAACACAAATCGTACATGATATTTCTTTAAAAGTGAATTCTAAAGAAATTGTAGGTCTATTAGGTCCCAATGGTGCAGGTAAAACCACCTCTTTTTATATGGTTTGTGGTCTTACTGATGCAACGGAAGGAGAAGTGTTTTTAGATGGAAAAGATGTCACAAAGTTACCTCTAAGTGCACGTGCGCAAATGGGTATAGGGTATTTACCTCAGGAGTCTAGCATCTTTAAAGACTTGACCGTTGAAGAGAACTTACTTATAGCAGCAGAAGCACTTAAGTTACCTAAAGAGACAGTCCAACCACGTATAGAAAAACTTCTTGAAATTTTTAATATTGAGCCTATTCGTGCACGTTTAGGTATTCGTTTAAGTGGTGGAGAGAGAAGAAGAGTTGAGATAGCAAGAGCCTTAGTAGGTGAACCTAAGTTTTTATTGCTTGATGAACCTTTTGCTGGGGTAGACCCTATCGCTGTGATTGACATACAGAATATTATTAAACAGCTAGTAGAACTAGACATGGGCATACTCATCACTGATCATAATGTACGTGAGACACTTGGTATTTGTGATAGAGCGTATGTGATGCGTTCAGGACATATGTTAGCTACTGGAACGAGTCATGAGATAGCCAATGACGAGAATGTTCGTAAGTATTACCTCGGAGAACATTTTACGTTTTAATATCGGGTCGATAAAATCGACTAAATTAATATGATTGTTTAAATAATGGTCGATTTTATGAGGAATATAGGTGACACTAAAAAAAGTAAAAATCCTCTTAGATGAAGAAGTTGTCTTAAGAAATAATAGTTCTGAAATATCTTTAGCTAAACCAGATCCTCTTCTTATCGCCTCACAATATAATGATGAGACTATTGCTCTTATCTGTGCATTATTTGCTTATGGTAATGCTGGACTTATTGTGAAGTTTTTACAGAGTTTAGACTTCTCTTTACTTGAAGCATCCGATGATGTGATTAAAAAATCTTTCTCTTCTCACTATTATCGATTTCAAAATGCCCAAGATGTGGCTGGTATTTTCATAGCACTAAAACGACTAAAAGTTATAGATAGTATAGAAAATATATTTTATGAAGGATACAGAAAAGAAGAAAATATTTTAGATGGATTATGGGTCTTTATTGATACTTTAAAATCTTTGTATCCCCATAAAAGTAGGGGATACGATTTTCTTGTGGGTTCTGTACCAAAAAAAATAAGTACTATGGGAACGCATAAACGTTACATGATGTATTTGCGTTGGATGGTTCGTAAAGATGCATTAGATTTAGGGCTTTGGACGAAGATAGATAAAAAGGATTTACTACTACCTCTTGATACACATACTTTTAAAGTTTCTCAACGATTAGGGCTACTTAAACGTAAAACATATGATATGAAAGCCGTCATAGAAGTGACACAAAGATTACGTAAATTTGACTGTATTGACCCCATTAAATATGATTTTGCACTCTATAGACTGGGACAAGAGAAATTACAGTAAATTCTAAGCACTAAAAAGCTATAATCCCCACAATATTTATATAAGAGGATGTTTTATGGAAGGTGTATTTACTTACCTTGGCGGTATTTTTGGAGAGCACAACCACTCAGTGGTATTGATTGCGCATTTATTATTGGTATCAGTCATAGTAATTCTTATTGCAAAAATGGCTACAAAAAGCCTTAGAGCAGTACCAAATGGCACACAGAATGTTATGGAATCATACCTTGGTGGTGTAATCGCTATGGGTAAAGATGTGATTGGTGAAGAGCTTGCACGAAAGTATTTACCACTTGTAGCGGCTGTTGGACTATTTATTTTTGTATCAAACGTGATTGGTATTATCCCAGGATTTGAATCACCAACATCTAACATTAACGTAACCCTTCCTTTAGCACTAATGGTATTTTTTTATTACAACTATGAAGGTATCAAAGAAAATGGTGTAGTGAAGTATTTTGCACACTTTATGGGGCCTGTAAAACTACTTGCACCATTGATGTTCCCTATTGAAATTGTTTCTCATATTTCAAGAATTATTTCACTTTCATTCAGACTTTTTGGTAACATCAAAGGGGATGATTTGTTCTTATGGGTACTTCTTATGTTAGTACCTTTTGTTGCACCACTTCCAGCATACCTTTTACTTTCATTCTCAGCATTACTTCAAACGTTTGTATTTATGATTCTTATTTACGTATATCTTGCAGGTGCCGTAGCTATAGATGAAGACCATGAAAAAGCACCAAACCCTATCGTTGATACAATGGGTGCAGTATAAGCAAACGAATGAGATTAGAAGATAAATCTCTTAGTTTTGTAGTTAACTTTCTGTTGGGTGTCTCTTGGGCATCCGTTATTATAGGGGCAGTGACCTCTTTTCTCTCTTTATATCAAGATTCATTTTTATTTGGGTTATTATCGGCATTTGTAGGTGCAATACCTGGCATGGTTGGCGTGCTTTTACTTGAAGTGGTCATTACTATAAAAGAAAAACATTTAGAACTTAAAAAGCAAACTGCATTACTACAGCAATTAGTTGAAGATAAAGATAAATCCCATAACCTACCTTAAATAACCAAAACGCTATAATAACTTCAATTATTTAACGAGGATATTATTTATGTTTGAAACCGTCATCGGTCTTGAAGTTCATGTACAACTTAACACAAAAACGAAACTTTTCTGTTCTTGCCCTACCTCTTTTGCCGAACACCAAAATACAAATACCTGTCCTACTTGTCTCGCACTTCCCGGTGCGTTACCTGTAGTCAATAAAGAAGCTGCCATTAAAGCGATGAGACTGGGGTATGCTATCAATGGAAATGTAAATCATACTTCACATTTTGACAGAAAGTCATATTTCTATCCTGATAGCCCTTCAGCATATCAAATTACACAACTTACTACAGCGATTGTCCAAAAAGGTGAGGTGATGATAGACCTTCCAGATGGTACAACAAAACGCATAGGTATGACACAAGCACACCTTGAAGCTGATGCTGGGAAGAACATGCATGAGGGTAGCATTTCAAAGGTTGATTTGAACCGTGCAGGTACACCATTGCTTGAAATTGTATCTGACCCAGATATGAGAAGTTCTGATGAGGCAGTGGCTTACTTGAAAAAACTTCATTCAACCGTACGTTACTTAGACATAAGTGATGCAAATATGCAAGAGGGTTCATTTAGATGTGATGTGAACGTCTCTATACGACCCAAAGGACAAGAGGCATTTGGTACAAGAGTAGAGATAAAAAATATCAACTCATTTAAGTTTGTGTCACAGGCCATAGCTTATGAAGTCCAACGTCAAACAGAAGCCTATGAAGATGGTGTTTATGAAGAAGAAGTGTACCAAGAGACACGTCTTTGGGATGTAGATGCAGCAGAGACTCGTTCTATGAGAGGTAAAGAGGAAGCAGCTGATTATCGTTACTTCCCAGATCCAGATTTACGTCCACTTATTGTGACACAAGAGATGATTGACGTTGCTAAAGTCATGCCAGAACTACCAGATGCTAAAGTGAAGCGTTATACAGAGGAACTTGGTATTAAGATGTATGATGCTTTGGTTATTACTTCAGACAAAGAGATGGCATACTATTTTGAAGAGATGTTAGAGCAGGGTGCTGTGCCTAAGACAGCTGTCACATGGTTTACTTCTGAGTTACTAGGACGCTTAAACAAAGCAGGATTTAGTATAGAGAACTCACCAATAGATGCTAAGACACTCGGTACCTTGGTAGCTAAAATCTCTGATGACACTATTTCAGGTAAAGGGGGAAAAGAAATACTTGACTACATGATGGAAAATGAGAGCCGTGATGTGGAAGCACTTATTGATGAATTAGGCCTTGCTCAAGTAAGTGATGATGGCGCTATTTTAGCTATCATCGATGAGATACTTGCTGCAAACCAAGATAAAGTAGAACAGTACAAATCTGGTAAAGAGAAGCTCTTTGGATTTTTTGTAGGACAAACCATGAAAGCATCTAAGGGTTCAGCGAATCCTGGTAAAGTCAATGAGTTACTAAAACAGAGACTTTCATAGTCTAACAAGGAGCAGATAGATGAAAGAGTTGTTGTTATCATTCGCACTCTTTCTTCATCGCTCACCCAAATATAAAGCTGCCAAACAATTTGCCAAAGATATTCTCTTTGATGCAAATAATACCTATAAACGTTATTTTGACCTAACTATTATCTTTTTAGTTATCTCTTCCGTGCTTATTCTTATTTATGAAGTGAAAAACCCTGTACCGTTATGGCTGGATAATTATGATATTTATGTGGTTTCATTTATCTTTGCGGTAGAGTATTTATTGCGTTTATGGGTACACAATGATCTTTCGGAAATGATGATAAAAGAGTATAATGATGCTAAATTTCTAGGTAGAGAATTTAATCTATATACTGTATTTAAAAAAGGTATATCTGAAAAATTAAAATATATGGTGACACCTTCAGCTATCGTTGATTTATTGGCTATTTTACCTGCGTATAGACCTTTGAGGATATTACGTGTTTTTATCTTATTTAGAGTTTTTAAACTTTTACGTTATACCAAGAGTATCAATCAGTTTGTAGATGTCCTTGTCAATAAAAAGTTTGAACTACTTACCCTTCTTTTTTTACTGTTGTTTATTGTGTTTACCTCTGGGATTGCTATTTATATTTTAGAAGCAGATAAAAACAGTAATATTCATACACTTTTTGATGGTATATACTGGGCAATTGTGACTATTTCTACCGTGGGGTATGGAGATATATCTCCTGTGACAGATGTAGGTAGAGCGATTTCCATTTTGATTATTGTGAGTGGTATAGCAATGATTTCATTTGTGACATCTGTGATAGTTTCTGCTTTTTCAGAAAGACTCAATGAGCTTAAAGAATACCGTATCATTGAACAGATGAATAAGAGTAAGTCTTTTATGATTATTTGTGGATATGGACAGATGACAAAAATGTTTTTTCGTCAGCAAAGAGAACCTTTAGAACACTATGTCATTATGGATACAGATCCGACACGTGTAGAAGCTGCGAAAAAAGATGGCTATGTTGCCATCCATGAAGATGCAAGTAGCCATAAAACACTTAGTCGGTTTGATGCTGAGTATTGTGACGTAACCATATTGTGTTTGACCTCTAGTGATGTGGAAAACATCTATATTACACTTAATGCTAAAAGTATTTCTAAAAGTATTAAGGTAATTGCACGTGTCAATGACCCTGAGACTATAGATAAGTTTAAATATGCAGGTGCAGATGAAGTATTGCTACCAAATCTTGTTGCCAATACCATGATTTACACTGCGATAAGACAGCCAACAATGTATAAAGCTATTCATGCTATTTTGACAGGTAAGAGCATCGCGAATATTGATGAAATTCATGTCCATGCATCTCATGCTATGGTTGGGAAACAAATAGAAGATTTAGACTTTAGTAGCAGTAAGCTTCTTTTTATGGGGATACAAAGAAGAGGGAAATTTATTTTCAATCCACCCAAAACAGAACTGATAGAGACGTTTGATGTGTTATTGGTGATGGGAAGAAAAATTTCTTTAGAATATTTCAAATCACAGCATGAAGGAGATATTCATGTCAAGAAATAAAATAGCCATTTTTGGATATGGTAACCATGGTAAGTTTATTGCCAAGGGACTTGCTGCTGATGGATTTGATATTACTATTGTAGAATCAGATAAAGACTTTTATGAAGATGCGCAAACAAACGGATTTACTAATGTTTTATTTGCTGATGTCACAAAGGACAGTGAATTAAAAAAGATGAACCTTGAATCTTTTACTCAACTGGTTTGTGTAATGGACGATGAACATCTTAATGTGTTTTTAACACTCTCTTTACGTTCTCTTTTTAAAGACTCTTATATTTTATCTATTTCTGATTCTCTTAATGTCACCAAAAAGCTTCAAATGGCTGGAGCCAATAAGGTCATTGATCTGTATGAAGTGAGTGCAAATAAAATATATAACCTTTTAGATAGACCTATTGCCACGAAGTTGTTAGAAGAGTTTGTTCATAATAGAGGTGGTATTACTTTTAAAGAGATGGTTATACCGAAGTATTCATTTTTAGATGGAAAGATGGCAGAAAATGTAGATTTCTCGAGCTATGGCGTACTTCTTATTGGGATGATTGATGAAGAATTGGGGCATACTTTTGTATTTGTAACAGCAGGAATTGCACATAAACTTGACAGTGGTGATACCATTGTTTGTTTAGGAGAAAAAGAAAAACTTGATGCATTTGAAAATCTGATAAAAAAGAAGGAAATATAAGATGAAAATAGCAATTATTGGAGCAGGGAAATGGGGTCAGGCACTTTATCATGCCTATAGTCAGGATAATGATGTGGTTATCTCTTCTCGTTCCAATAAAGATATTGAAAATTTTGTTTCTATGGATGAAGCATTGAAGCATGAGTATCTGGTAATGGCAATTCCTGCGCAGTTTGTTCGTGTTTGGATGGAAGAAAATTGGGTAGAGCATGGACAAAAAATACTTGTTGCTGCCAAAGGTATTGAGACAAGTACGGGTGCCTTTTTAAATGAAGTGTATGGAGCATTTGTGAGTGCAGATAGACTTGCCTTTATCTCTGGACCTTCTTTTGCTGCTGAAGTACAACAGTCTTTACCTACGGCACTCAAAATATCTTCTATCAATATGGCTTTAGCACAAACATATGCAGAGGCTTTACCCTCCTTTATCAAAGGTTATGTGAGTGATGATGTGATAGGAGCAGAAGTCTCAGGAGCATATAAAAATGTGATTGCCATTGCGGGTGGGGTTTGTGAAGGTCTAGGTTTAGGTAACAATGCAAGGGCTGCACTCATCTCACGTGGACTAGTTGAAATGACTCGTTTTGGTGAAGCTTTTGGGGCTAAGACAGAAACATTTCTCTCTTTAGGTGGTGCAGGAGATCTCTTTTTAACTGCTTCTTCAACACTCTCACGTAACTATAGGGTAGGACTAGGACTTGCCAAGGGAAAAGATATGGATGAGATACTCAAAGAGTTGGGTGAGGTAGCTGAAGGTGTGCCTACAGCAAAAGCACTCCATAAAATTGCAGAAGATAAGCAGATATATCTTCCTATTGCAGCAGAAGTCTATGCCATGATAGAAGAAGGCAAGAACCCACTACAAAGTGTCAAAGATTTATTGTCATAATTTATTTGAGGTTTTCTACTTCATATAAAGTCATCTTTCGTACTTTTTCTTCAAGAATATCAAGTACTGTAAGTAATTCTTCTGAAGAACGTTTAAGATATTTAAAATGTGCTTTGGCTTTTTCTTTTTCAGAAGAAGAGACAATCTTACTATTAAGCGTAAGAATTTTATGTAACATAGAACGCTGTTGTGGCATAATGAAAAATATTTTATAAATATCCATATAGGCATCATGTAAATCATTATGATGGTGTTCTATACGGTTCATAAGGTTGTCAATACTTGGAACTAAGCGTAATTTTGCACCTTCTCCATAGACCCAAAGTCCAAACCCACATGTGGTTGCTTCTAATGGTATAAATTCTTTATCTACTGGTAATCCAATGATGAGATGATCGGCTCTTTTTACCCAGCGTAAATGTGCTTTTTTTGCATCAGAAATGTGTTGAAGTATTGTTGCTTGTGTCATGAAAATATCCCCTATAATATTTTAAATAGGAGATTTTATGTATTTATTGTGTAGTAACCGTGTAAGAGTATATACTTTATATGGAGCACAGTATAGTGTTAGTCTGTTTTTGCTATGATATATTTTTAGGAGTAGAGGTTTATGCAGCGTAAATTGGTATTATTTATCACATTATTTATTATCAATTATATTCAAGCCGAAGAAATTGAACTACCTACTCATATTATCCATATCAATGGAGAAAAACACTTTGACAAATCAACAATACAGACCGTTTTAAGTGTAGAAACAAAAAGTATATTTGCTTTTTGGAAAGAAGATATCCCTCGTATTACAGATAAATTGATTCCCACGTTACAAGCTACTTTAGAAAGTTTTTATGATTCTGAAGGTTTTTATGATGCAACATTTAAAGTTGAAGAGACTAATACGACAGTCAATGTTACTATTAAAGAAAATAAACCTGTTGTGGTTACAAAAATAAATATAGAGAGTGATTATAATATTGCACCACTTATTTTACTAAAAAAAGGGTATGTTTTTAGGGCAAAAGATTTTATTGCAACGAAGAGTGCAATTATTGCTGATTTACTCAATATGGGATATTGCTCTTATCAACTTGATACCAAAGCGTATGTTGATTTAGATAAACATCAAGTTGACTTAAATTATGTTTTAAAAAAGGGAGGTATCTGTACCTTTGGTAAAGCAAACATAAAAGGTTTAAAAACAATAGATAATGATGTGATACTCTCTCGTGTTAGAGCAAAAGAAGGGGAAAGATTTGATCCTAAAAAAGTTAAAGAGACGTATAACGGCATTTATGCATTGAATAGCTTTGATTCTGTACAAGTCAATGTCGATAGAAAGATTTTCAATGTCGTACCTATAGATATTACCTTACATGAGGTTGAAGCTGCTTATCATTTTGAGGGTGGTCTTGGGTATGATACGTATATTGGACCAAGAGTACACGCTTCTATTATAAAGAAAAACTTTTATGGTAATGCACAGCAAACTGGGTTGAAACTTTCTTGGTCGCCAAAAGAACAGCTTGCTATTGGAGATTTTTATAAGCCTGCTATGTTTTTATGGTTTGGTTATGGTATAGATTTTGGAACACAATTTGGATACTCTAATCTTGAGTTTAAAGGATTTCAAGAAGAAAAAGGTTTTGCCAAAGGATACTTAGAACATAATGAAGGACGATTAAAACTCAAAGTAGGATTAGCATTAGAAAACATTGCTATAACTGCTTTAGATAATTTAGATGCTAGTGAAGGATTAGCACAAGCTGTGACAGAAGGAAATTTTTTACTCTTTTATCCTTACATGGATGTGGTATACGATGCAAGAGATGATAAACTCAATCCTAAATATGGTTATTATTTAGCAGCATCAATGGAATATGGTATTCCCTATAAAAAAGATGCAAGTTCTTATATCAAACTATTTACAGAAGCTAGGTTGATTCATACTTTTGATAAACTTACTTTAGCAGGTGTTGCCAAAATAGGTGTTGTGGATCAAACATCTCAGGAATTACCTGAATCTAAATTCTTTTTTGGCGGGGGGTCATTCTCTAACCGTGCTTATGGATTTAATACTATAGGGGTGATACTTTCTCCTACAGAAGATAGTATCGCAGGAGCATCAAGTATGTTAAATCTTTCCTTTGAAGCAGATTATCCTGTGTGGGGTAACCTCTATGGTGCAGTATTTACCGACAATACGATGCTTAATGAAGAAAGTTATGATTTTACAGGTGATGTCATCACTTCAGCTGGGCTTGGTGTACGTTATATGACACCCATAGGACCCTTTAAACTTGATGTGGGATTTAATGTCAATAAACCGTCGCAATATGGTATATCATTTCAGATAGGGCAGTCTTTTTAATGAAAAATTTATTACTTTTTGGACCTTTATTGTGGTTACGCAGAATTCTCTTGTTTTTATTGGTTATTTTAATTGTATTGGGGCTATCCCTCTTTTTTGCAGCTAACTCATCACTTGTTATTAAAAAAGTTATGGAGACATATGCAGGGGACTATAATATTAGCTATGATGGTATTAAAGGTAATGCACTTACAGGTATTTCTATAGATCATCCACGTTACAATAATAAACCTTTGGCTAAAAATCTTCAACTGAAATGGAATCCAAATACGTTAGTAAGCAAAATAATATCAATAAATAAATTACATATTGAAGAGGGAAATATTGATAGTATAAAAGGTATGATAGCTTCTTTTTCTACAGACAAAAATACTAGTACTCCTGAAAATAATGAAAGTAGTTTTGACTTCACCATACATGCGGATAATATAGATATCTCTTTATTGCCTTTTGTTCAAAATAATATTAGTATTACGAATGCAATATTAAAGAGTGATAGACTTATTTATAAAGAAAATGAGTTTAGTGTAGATGACCTATTTTTTGAGCTAGACACCAATGTAACAAACATTGCTTTACAAGGAAGTATGCAGAAGCAAGTTGCTACATTGAAGGATTTACATCTTGATGATGTGAACCTTACTGCCCTTATAGCCCTTTTTTCTAGCGATAGTAACGCAAGTACAAAAGTAAATGAAAGTAAAAAAGAAAATAGCGATAAAGAAGAAAATCCTAGTATTTTCATACCTAAAATGATAAAAGCAGAAAGGCTCCGTACCAATATCCTTCCTTTTACCTATGCCCCTGTAAAAGTGAAACAAATCACGTTGGGTGCAAGCGATGTCGTTTTTGATGTAGAACATTTGGTATTGGAGGATGCTAAGTTAGACTTTAATGGTACAACAAATCTTACAAATGCAATCTATGGAGGTACAGCACATAACAATCATCTTTTAGGAAATATTGATCTCACTCCCAATAATAGACTCTATGAACTCTATGGCTTGCCTCTACGTAAGGAAGCCATAGCCACTGTTATTGTGGACTTTAACGCTTCTATGGAACGTGTCATAGCAGATGTGAAAGCCAAGGGTAAACATATTTTAGTGGGTAAAAAAGGTGAGTTTAATATCGATGTAGATAAGTTCATGTCACATGTGGTATATGATATCAATAGTTCTAAGATAAAAGCAGAAACACAAGCAACGGTAAGCACACCTTATGCAAAAAATATAGCCCTTACCAATATCTTTGTAATGGATGATAATATTTCATACAGTGGTGAAGTCATAGCAAAAAAGATTATAGGGGTTGATGAAAAATTAGCCAAACCATTAGAAAATTTAAAAGTCATCTATAGTGGCGATGAAAAAAGTATAGAGACTAAACTTAGTAGTAAAGTACTCAACGGTATCTTTAGCTCAAAAGACTTTAAAACTGGACAAGTACATTTGGAGACATTGTCTGCCATAAGACTAAATGAATTTGTGGCACTACCAGATAAACTTAAAGGTGCAAAAGTAAATCTCACCGCAGATGCGCCGTTAGACTTTAAAAATCTCTCAGCTATTAATGCCAAAGTAAAAGTATCTTCCAATGTAGTTAACATAGATGCAGATGTAGGCTATGGTAAAGCTATAGTAGTTAAGAGTAAGGTAGAGATACCCAAAGATTCGATCCTAAAAGCCTACAGTAAAGAAGTGAAATGGGAAGCTTTAAGTCTACTAGATACTAACGTAATGTTAGCCAAAGACTCACTAACACTTAAACTTAAAGCTAAAGCGCTCAATGTAGATATAAACTATGGACTCAAACTAGGAAATGTAAAAGGCACAATGAATCTTGGAGGTTTAGTGACACATATCTCTGGTAATGTAAAACAAAAACTCAAAATACAGACTAAAATTACTTCTATGAAAACTTTGGGTAAAAATATTGCTACATTGTATACAGTGGAAGAGTTGCCTCCTCTTGAGGGTAAAATTGATGCTACACTACTTGTCAATAAATTAAAAACAGCAGAGCTAGCACTGGTTTCAGATAAACTTATTTACAAGGCAGATAGAAAAACAAAACATGTCATTAAAGATGTAAAACTCGTAGCTGTCATGGATGCTTCTAAAATAGTATTGAAATCCTACAGAGGAACCTTTAAGAAACAAAAATATTTCTCGACTAAAACTGCAGTGATTACCTTAGGTGATAACATACAAGTATCTAATTTTTGGATCAATGATACGCTTAAAGTGACAGGAAACTATAATATCAAAAATAAAAAAGGCACCTTTGTCGCTGATGCAAAAAACTTTCATATTAAAGATAAAGTAGCAGATATACAAACACAAATACATCTAAAGACAGAATTAGATGGTAACAATACGACAGTACAAGGAAAGATAGTACTTCTTAAAGGAAAAATCACACCAGATTTACAGGCGGGTCGTTCCTTTGCAACAGATAGTGATATTATCATACTGCAAGAGATGAAAAAAAATAAAAAAAGTCCTTTTATGAACAATCTAATGTTAACACTTAAAATAGAGACAAAAGAAGCATTACGTTTACAACAAGGTCCCATCAATATACGATTAAAACCAGATTTCACCATTAACAAAGATAAAGGGGGGAACATACTTTATTTGGGTTCTGTAGAGTTACTTAAGGGGGGAACCTATGTATTTCAAAAAAAGAGATTTGTATTGGGTAAAAGTTTTGTTTACTTTACTGGTGATGTTAATAAACCACTCTTAGATATGAAAGCACATTATCAATCTATCAATTATTTCATTACTATAGCTATATCAGGTATTCCCGCTGAACCAAATATTACTTTTTCCTCTACTCCTTCCTTAACAAGAGAACAGATACTCTCTGTGATACTTTTTGATTCTGAAGCAGGAGGTGATACGCATTCTGGTACAGATATGATGAAAATGATGGGAGGTGCCATGGCAAAAGCAGCCCTTGCAGATGCAGGGATAGCTGTAGACCATTTGGCATTTGGTGAGGGTAACAGTGTGGAAGTAGGGAAAAAACTTACCAACAAAATAACGGTTATCTACATTAATGGAGATATCCCAAAAGTCAAACTTAAGTACCAACACAGTAAACATACAGAAAGTGTTATAGGAGCAAGCGAACAGTCACAGTCTTATGATATTATTTATAAGAGGGATTTTTAAGAAAGTCTATCTTTAAAATCTTCATACCCAAACTCACGTAGCACCTCCACACTTCCATCTACTCTTTGTATAGCAATACTAGGAAGTTTCACCCCATTAAAGGTGGTAGCCTTTACCATGGTGTAATGCATTTGATCTAAGAAGATGACTTTGTCTCCTATGTTTAGAGGTGCATCAAAGCTATAGTCTCCCATGATGTCACCTGCTAGACATGTGTTACCGGCTAATCTATAGGTATGGGCTTTTTCATGTGCTTTAGTAGCATTCAGTACTTCTGCACGGTAAGGCATAATGATAGTGTCAGGCATATGTGCTTCAGCAGAGCTGTCCAATATAGCGATATCTATGCCATTATGCACAATATCCAATACGGTAGTCACAAGATTACCCGTCTGCCATCCTATGGCTTCTCCAGGTTCTAGGTAGACTTGTACATCATATTTAGCTTTAAATGTTTTGATAAGTTCTATAAGCTTCTCTACATCATAGTCTGTACGCGTGATGTGATGTCCTCCTCCAAAGTTTATCCACTTCATTTGGGGGAGGAACTTTCCAAACTTTTCTTCAAAATGCTCCAGTACATTTTCTAGTGCATCGACACTTTGTTCACAGAGGGCATGAAAGTGTAATCCATCACACTCGTTTAAGATACTTTCATCAAAGTTAGTCAGTGTTGTGCCTAAACGAGAGTGAAGTCCACAAGGGTTGTATATTTCCTTGGGTGATTCTGAATACTCAGGATTTACACGTAAGCCTAATGAGAGTGAGGGGTTTATAGTTTTTACTTTGTGGGCAAAACGTTTAAACTGTGTGGGTGAGTTAAAAATGAGATGCTGAGAGATTGTTGCTACTTCTTCAAGTTCCTCTTCTTTAAAAGCAGGGGAGTATGTATGTATTTCCTTGCCAAAAGTTTCATGGGCAAGCTTGGCTTCATGCAAGCCTGAAGCACAGCAACCATTTAGGTACGGTTTAAGTGTAGGAAAACTTTTCCATAGTGCATAGCCTTTGAGTGCTAAAAGTACTTTAGCTCCACTTTCTGTTTTAATATGTTCGATAATCTTAAGATTTTCAATGAGTTTATGCTCTTCAAGTACCCAGCAAGGTGAAGGTAAGGAGCTGTCCGTTATTATATCCATAGAGAAAGTATAACAAATGTTTTTTGATACTTTATGATGATTATAAAATATATGAATTTTGGGAGAATGAAATGGGTGGAGAAGTTAAACAGACAAGAAGACCTAGTCTTCGGTTTAATGAAGCTGAAATAAAATTATCTTTAGCTATTATGGAAAAAATGGAAAAACCTTTAGAGTTAATGTATTACCTAATGGAACGTGAACATGAAAAACCATTTGTACTTATATTGATTTCTGCAAAAGATGTTGAATTGGCGTCACTTCTGAGAAGTGAAAAACGTGATACTGATTTACTTTTTGAGATTGATGAAAGTAAAAATTTATTTGCACTTATTTGTCAAGAAACGAAGGTGGACGGTGGTTATAGATTTGCAGAAAGGTTACTTCGCTCTTTAGTTTTAAATAATGCACATACAATTTATTGTACAGAGATGGAAGTACGTTCAACGAAATATGATATTAAAGAAGTCATATTTAAATCGATAGAAAGTTATATTACTGCCAAAAAAGAAAAAAAAGAGAGTGAAATTATTTTCCGTTCTCTTCATTAAAGAGGCGATTATTAGTATGCTTTAAGGCATTTTAAGGTAAAATCGCGTCCAAATAATAGCTTACACTACGTAAGTAAAATACACTCAAGGATGATTCATAATGAAAAGAACATACCAACCACATAGTACACCAAGAAAAAGAACACACGGATTTAGAACAAGAATGAAAACTAAAAATGGTAGAAAAGTTATTTCTGCTAGACGTGCAAAAGGTAGAAAAAGACTAGCTGTATAAGTCTTTTAAAGGTTACGATTATTAGCAAAATTAAGCATTTTACTAGAATTAAGACCACAAAAGAATTTAATGGAGTGTATAAGCATTCCAGTAAAACATGGCACACACCTTATTTTGTTCTTTTTTATAAAAATAATGATGAACAAAAAGTAGGGTTTGTTGCCTCTAAAAAAATTGGAAATGCAGTTCACAGAAATAGAGCAAAGCGTTTGCTTAGAGCACATTTCATCGAAAATATTGACCTTATCTCTCCTGGGTCTTATGTTTTGGTTGCCAAACCTGACCTTTTAAGTAACACCTATTTGGAAACCAAGAAATCGTATATTCATGCACTCAAAAAGTGCTCTGCATTAACATAAAATACACTATACTATCAGACTATTAATTTAAAGGTAACACTTTGGAACAACAAGATTTAAACAAACGACTACTCATCGCACTCGTGCTTTCATTTTTGGTATTTATTGGATATGGATATTTTTTCCCTACAATGACACCCAAGGACAATAAAAAAGAAACGGTAACAACAACGCATCAAACACCTGTTATGGACAAAGTAAATGAAAAAGAGGTACCTTCATCTACAGGAGATGCTAACTCCGCTACAAATGTTGCACCTATTCATGCAGTA
>Ga0256828_1001127_pt1 | contig 16998 bp, 12 predicted proteins | sample CV88metaG_FD_185993 | JGI IMG/M metagenome (GOLD analysis project Ga0256828, IMG submission 185993) | Hydrothermal vent microbial communities from East Pacific Rise, Pacific Ocean - CV88 | ecosystem: Environmental > Aquatic > Marine > Hydrothermal vents | place: Pacific Ocean: East Pacific Rise...
TTCTTCTCTACATCAGCAGGAGTTTTAGCCCCTGTCAAATTATGAATCTTATTCCACTCTAACAACAATGCTGTAAATTTTTTAAACTTTGTTTCCATATTATAATAAATGTCCCATCTGCTCTTTTTTAACTCTTAAATAATTCTCATTATAACTATTTGGTGTCATTTTTATAGGAATACGTTTTGTAATCACTACATTCTTCAATGATTCTATTTTACTAGGATTATTGGTTAAAAGTTGAATCTTTTTGATATTAAAATAGTCTAAAATATATTCAACTATCTCATAAGTTCGTTCATCTGCTTTAAAGCCTAGCTGATGATTGGCTTCTACGGTATTTAGCCCCGTATCTTGTAATGCATAGGCATTTACTTTTCCTAAAAGTCCAATGTTTCTTCCCTCTTGACGATGGTAAATTATCATACCACCCTGTGAAGCTATCAGCTCTTGAGAAAAAGCCAACTGCTCTCCACAGTCACACTTTACTGAGCCCAAAGCATCACCTGTTAAACACTCTGAATGTACTCTAACAATGGGGTTATCACTTAAATCATCGGTAAAAATAGCCAGATGTTCTTTCTCACCCTCTTTAAAAGCTTGAATGTTAAATGCACCATATTTGGTTGGGAGTTTTGCAACTTTAGAAATTTCAATTTGTCTCATGGGCAAAATTATATCAGTTTATGATAAAATTCAGCAAATTAAAATAAGGAAACCTTATGTTTACAAGATTTAGACGGAAAAGACTCAACCCCGTACTCCGTGACCTACTCCAAGAGACCCACTTAACGGTAAACGATTTTATCTATCCTCTTTTCATTAAAAGTGGAGAAGGCATTAAAAAAGAGGTTGATTCTATGCCTGGTGTTTTTCAAATGAGCATTGATGAAGTTTTAAAAGAGTGTGATGTTCTTAAAAAACTTGGTATCTACTCTATTATTTTGTTTGGTATTCCTGATACAAAAGATTCTGTGGGAAGTGATGCCCTATGTGACCATGGAATTATTGCCTCAAGTATACGTGCCATAAAAGAAGCTCACCCTGACATGTTTGTGGTAACGGATCTCTGTTTTTGTGAATATACTGACCATGGTCACTGTGGGGTACTTGACCCTGTTTTAGAGACAGTTGACAATGATATCACCCTAACTAATCTACAAAAACAAGCCGTTATTCACACCAAAGCAGGAGCTGATATGATTGCACCTAGTGGAATGATGGACGGAATGATAACAGCAATAAGAGAGGGACTTGATAGTGGTGGATATAGCCATATACCTATTATGTCTTACTCAACCAAATTTTCATCTGCTTATTATGGACCATTTAGAGATGTGGCTGAAAGTTCTCCAAGTTTTGGTGACAGACGTTCATACCAAATGAACCCTGCTAACAGGAAAGAAGCTATTATGGAGAGTATTGCCGATGAGGCAGAGGGTGCAGATATTTTAATGGTTAAACCAGCTCTTGCTTACCTTGATATAGTAAGAGACATCAAAGAAAACTCTTCTCTTCCTTTAGCCGTATACAATGTAAGTGGTGAATACTCTATGTTAAAAATGGCTGCAAAAGCTGGAGTAATTGATTACGACAGAGTAATGATGGAAACCATGATTGGATTTAAACGAGCTGGAGCTGATATTATCATCAGCTATCATGCTAAAGAGGTCGCTGAACTTTTAAATAAATAAGAAGAGAGAGACTACTCTCTCTCTTTATCAATCTCTTCTGTCAGTTTTGCTAAGTCTTCGACATAAGTACTTTTTACATTATTTGTTACCGAAGGTAGTGGTTCTTCAACTTTTTTACGCTCATGATTTACAGAACTTTCTCTCTTAGTGGAAGTAACTGTTGAATCATTCTCTTCTTCATTTTCTGACATATCTATTTTTACTTTGTCTGCTAAATCATCTATGTCTACACTTCTAGATTTTGGTAATTCATTAAATGATTTTACAACAACTTTTTTAATCTCTTTAGTATTCAATGCTTCTTTAGTTTGAACTGGTACTTCCACTTCTTCTATAACTTTTAAATCTTCATCTGACATAATTTTTACTGAAGCTGATTCTGTAGAATCACTACTCTTACTATTTGTAATGTAGTTATACCCAAAGATTGAGAGTGCAATAATTAGAGCCAATAAAAATAAAATAATTAATATTGACGTTATCGGAGACGATTTCTCCTCTACATCATTGTTGAGTACTTGAGATTTATAAGCTTCACAAAAATCTGTTTCATCTGCTATATTATTTTTGAACAAGAGTGTTCCTTTATTAGAATAATTTTTTAATTTAATATGAATATTCTAACATAATATTCAATAAAATCTCTTTTAAATCACATTATTTACATATTTGCTACCACAGAAGCCTATTTCTTTGATATAATACAATTATTAAATAATTCACACAAATGATGTTATTACCTGCATTACTTTGTGTTATTATATCTTAATACAAAGGGAGAAGAACGTTATGGATGCAGCAACATTTTGGATGATACTTATTTTTGCCATCATCTCTATAGCCGTAGTAATTAACTATACTATTGGTTTTCAAGGTCTATTACCAATTATCATTGTCGATTCACAAAAAGCAATGGTTATAGATAATCGTTTAGGGAAAGATAGGGTTATTACAGAGGGACTTAATCGTTATTTACCATGGGTAGAAGTAATAGTAGGAGAATTGTCACTTAAAGAGCATACTATTGACCCTGATCCTCAATCGATTATTACAAAAGACAACATTAAAATTGACGTGGATATGATTGCAACTGTAAAAATCATTAATCCATTAGATGCAGTAATGGAAGTTGAAGACTATGAAGGTTCGGTTAAATCTTTAATCGTAACTTCTGTATTAAACCGATTAGGGAAAATGGATTTGGTTGAGATTCAAACGCAAATTGATGAAATCTCTAAAGATATTATTACCCTGATGCATGAAGACAGTAAGCGTTGGGGTGTTGAGATTATTCAAGTTAAATTTGAGAGTATCACTCCTCCTCCAAGTATTATTTTAGCTATGGAAAAAGAGATAGTAGCTGAAAAAGAAAAAAGAGCTTCTATTTTAAAAGCTGAAGGTGACCATAAAGTTCATGAACTTCATGCAGATTCTGAACGTGTTCTTATTGAGAAACGTGCAGAAGCAACACATAAAGTTATTAAAGACTTAAAAGATTTAATGCCTGACTTATCAGATGAGAAAATCATGCAATTTTTAACAAAAACAGCATACATTGACTCAATGAAAGAGTTGTCTTCATCTTCTAACTCTAAGTTTGTTCTATATCCAACAGATGTGCAACAACCTATGGAAAAAGTTATGAATGCTGAGTACATGACACGTGCTACACAAATAGATACCAAATAAACAAAAAAGGAAAGAAATGTTTTTTATAACAGGGATGTCAACATTTACATGGGTTTTACTAGCATATGTGGGTCTACATTTAGGTCACGATTATGTAAGTGCATTTAAAAATTTAAGTCTTGATTCTATCATACTAACACACCATATTAGTCCAGATAGAGACTTTATTTTAAGAGTTAGAGAGTTGTTTCTAATTGTTGGTTCATTTGCACTCTTTATAGAGATAGCAAAAGCAGCTACAGCAAATAAATTTGGAGCATCAGAAACACTTCTGAGTTTTATTGTTGCTATTGTTTTTATAGTAATGTTCTTTATGGTTTCATGGGCACAAAATGCAACCTTCCTTATCTTGGCTATGATGTCACTTATTGATGCAACAGGTGGATTTATTATCGAACTTAATGCTGCACGTAGAGATGTAAGTATTGCCGGTGGCTGAGCTCTATTTGGGAAATGAAGCTAAACTTATTCCCAACAATTACCAATACATCGTTATTGGTGATGTTCATGGTTGTATTGATGAACTAAAAACTCTTTTAAAAGAGCAAGGATTCAATACAAATGAAGAGGGACTTTTAGAAGTCACCTCTCAAAATGAACACAAATCTATTGTCTTACTTGGAGACTTTGTCGACAAAGCTTCCGATGAGAAACTTACCCAAACCATTGAGTTTATTTACAAAAACTACAAACATTTAAATCAAAAACGAAAACGCTTCTATCTTGTTCTGGGAAATCATGAAGATATGGTTTACAGATACATTACTCATGACTCTACAATTATTGTCAATCCTAAAACCCTAAAAAATAAAGAGCTCTACTACAACACCGTAGCCCTATTAGAAAAAAAACCAAAATTAAAAGAACTTTTTTTAGAACTTTATGATTTTTGTGATACCTATCTACTTTACCAAAAAGATGATGACTTCTCTGTTACCTTAACCCATGCACCATGCGAAGAGCAATACTTAGCAAAAGAAAATAAAGTTGCTAATAAAAAAATGCTCAAATGTACTTCAAGAAGTAAAAACCCTACCATGCCATTGGATGAACTACTCCCTTATATTTGGAAAGAGGCACAAGATAGTCAACACTATCATATATTTGGACACCTTTCACAGCCAAGTATACGCCAATATAAAAATAAAATCTGCATAGATACCTCTGCTATATATGGAAACACACTAAGCTGTGCTATTATAGAAAATAAACATATAGATTTTTTCTCCGTACCCTTCGAAAACAAACAAAAAAAAGGTGAAGTTACCTATAATCTACTTTTTGATTTTAACGATTAATTTCTTTATAACATTTTCATGGTAAAATAGCTTCCTTAAATTATAATTTATATTTACCTATTTATAGTTAGTAAATCCAACAGGAACTCACAATGAGACACTTCTTAAGCATAAAAGACTTCAGCAAAACAGAACTTTTAGAGATGATAACCTTAGCTCAAAAAATCAAAGCAGAAACAAAAGCAAAAAACTTTATACCCTATTTAGAGAAACAGACCCTTGGGATGATTTTTGAAAAAAGCTCTACAAGAACACGTGTAAGTTTTGAAACCGGTATCTATCAGCTTGGTGGAATTGGACTCTTTTTATCTTCAAACGACATTCAGCTCGGTCGTGGTGAGCCTATGAAAGATACAGCCAGAGTCATCAGCCGTATGGTTGACATGGTGATGATACGAACTTTTGCACACAGTAAAATAGAAGAGTTTGCAGCCTACTCTAAAGTTCCTGTGATTAATGGACTAACAGAGTCTTACCACCCTGTGCAACTTATGACTGACTATCTTACCATGCTAGAGTGTGGTATTGAAAAACCTATTGTTGCCTATGTGGGTGATGGTAAAAATAACATGACCCATTCATGGCTCATGTTGGCTGCGAAAATGGGCTTTGAACTTCGAGTTGCTACACCAAAAAATTATGAGTGTGACCCAGCTATAGTTGAAGAAGCATTAAAATTTGCCAAAGAGAGTGGTGCTGTGCTTAGCTTTGGTCATGACCCAAAAGCTGCTGTAGAAGGAACCAATGTCGTAACAACAGATACATGGGTTTCTATGGGTCAAGAAGATGAAAAAGAAGAGAGAGTCAAAGCATTTAATGGTTACATGGTCGATGCTTCATTAATGTCTTTGGCTCAAAAAGATGCTATATTCTTACACTGTTTACCTGCGTACCGTGACTATGAAGTAAGCGAAGAGATATTTGAAAAACATGCAGATGAAATTTTCTTAGAAGCAGAAAACAGACTTCATGCACAAAAAGGAATCATGGTTTGGCTTGACCAACATCGTGATAGTCAATAATTTAAACCGTATAAAAAAGGACAAAAATAGATGAGCAACATAGACTTTGAGAAGTTTTCAAAATACTCTAAACCAGGACCCCGATACACCTCTTATCCTACAGCTTTAGAGTTTAACGATAATTTTAAATATGACAACTACATAGAGTTCCTTGAGAACTCAACAGAAAAACTCTCTTTATATGTTCACCTCCCCTTCTGTAGAAGTGCCTGTTACTTCTGTGGATGTAATGTTGTCTTTACCTCAAAAGAAGAAAAGTTAAGCCTTTATATTGAGTACTTAAAAAAAGAGATTGACCTTTTAGCCGAACATATAGATACAAACCGTGAAGTAATTCAGTTTCACTTTGGTGGAGGAACACCTACTTTCTATAAAGCGTTTGAACTTGATGAAATCGTTACTTATATCAAATCAAAATTTCCTAACTGGAGTGCTGATGCAGAGATATCTTGTGAAATTGACCCAAGATACTTTAATGAAGACCAAATGAAAGTTTTCCAAAAGCATGGTTTTAACCGAATCAGCTTTGGTGTGCAAGATTTAGATGACAAAGTACAAAAAGAGATTCACCGTGTGCAACCACTAGATTTGACAAAAAATGCTGTTGAACTGGCACGTAAATATGGGATTAACTCTATTAACACCGACTTCATCTATGGACTTCCATACCAAACACTAGAGACCTTTAAAAAAACACTGGAACTCTCTACTCAGCTCAACCCTGATAGAGTTGCTGTCTTTAACTATGCTCATGTACCTTGGCTCATGAAAACCATGCGTAAGTTTGACGAAACTACCCTACCAACTCCTGATGTAAAACTACAAATCTTTCAATACACCATTGATTTCTTTGAAAAACACGGATATAAAATGGTAGGGATGGATCACTTTGCTAAACCAGAAGATGAACTTTTTGGAGCCATAGAAAAGGGTGAACTGCATAGAAACTTCCAAGGTTACACCACAAGAGGTGGTGCAAACTTAGTAGGAATTGGTCTAACAAGCATAGGTGAAGGTGAGCGTTACTATGCTCAAAACACCAAAGATATGAAAGAGTATGAAGCACGATTAGATGCAGGAAAACTTCCTTTTGAAAGAGGTGTACTTTTAGATGATGATGACTTTCTAAGAAAAGCTGTCATTATGGAGCTTATGGCAAACTTCTCTATAGACATGAAACGTGTAGATAAAGAACATAACATTAACTTTAAAGAGTATTTTGCTGATGCACTAGAGGCTCTTCAAGAGTTTGTAGATGCCGAATTGGTAACTATAACAGACGATAAAATATCTGTAAGTACCACAGGAACCCTACTCATTCGAAACATCGCCATGCCTTTCGATGCTTACATGAAAAAGTATGCACAAAGTAAAAAAGCTTTCTCTAAGACAGTTTAGATATATTCTCAAAAATCAAAGAGTAAATTAATTTTTTACTCTTTTAAATGGCAGACCATTAACCCCATCCAAACTTTAACCATAAAAGGGTTAATCTCTTCGTCAGCAGTCCACTTTTTCTTTTTTTTGGTTACTTTTCTTTCTTTGTAGTGAAACAAAGAAAAAAAAGTGACAAAGAGAATCAAAATAATATAAAAATCAAGGAATAAAGTTTTGAACAAAACTCCAGAAGACATCTTCAATTTCCAAGCCACCTCAGACGACTGTGTAAAGTGTGGAAAGTGTATTCCCGTCTGTACTATTCACCAAGTAAATGCCGATGAAGTAACCTCTCCTCGTGGATTCATCGACCTTCTTGGACAGTACCAAGCAGGAAACCTAGAGCTGGATAAAAATGCCAAAGATATTTTTGAAAGCTGTTTTTTATGTACAGCCTGTACAGAAGTTTGTCCCAACTCATTACCTACCGACATGGTCATAGAAGAAGTACGTGCAGACTTGGCAGATAAATTTGGAATCGCATGGTTTAAACGTATCGCTTTTTACCTTTTAGAGCATCGTAAAGTTATGGACATCGTAATGAAGTTTGGATTTATGTTCAAAACCTGTGCCTTAGCAGAAGATGAAAAAGGTCGAGGACTTCGTGCCAGATTCTCTATGCCGATGATGAGAAAAGGAAGACTCATCCCTTCTCTCTCTAAAGTGAGCTTTTTAAACTCACATCCAGAAGAGATACCAGCTCCTGTGCAAAAGAAGAAAAATATCCGTGTAGCACTCTTTATCGGATGTTTAGGAAACTATAACTATCTAGGCATTGGTGAAAGTTTAGTAGAGATACTTAAAGAACTTAACATTGATATCTTTATACCAAAAGAGCAACTCTGTTGTGGAGCTCCTGCCTACTTTACAGGGGCAGTTGACTCAGTCGAGCGTATGACAAAAGCTAATATTGAGTACTTTGAAAGCTTTATGGATAAGTGCGATGCCATGCTCATACCAGAAGCTACCTGTTCTGCTATGGTCAAACATGACTGGCAAGTATTTTTCAAAAACCATGACATGCCAGAATGGGAAGCACGTGCTAAAAAAGTTACTGAAAAGATTTTCATGGCGACCGAATGGCTCGATGACAATACCAATTTACAAGAGATTCTAAAAACAAAAGGAACTTTTGATACAACTGTTACCTACCATGACCCATGTCACGCTAAAAAAGTTCAGAACATCTACAAACAACCACGTAACCTTTTGGCTCCTAACTACCCCATGGTAGAAATGAGTGAATCGGACAGATGTTGTGGATTTGGTGGGGTAACCATGCAAACAGAAAAATTCCACTTCGCAGAAGCAGCAGGAAAACCAAAAGCAGCCATGATAAAAGAGACCAAAGCTCATTATGTGAGTGCTGAGTGTTCTGCTTGTAGGGTACAGTTAAGTGAAGCCTTAAACAATGCAGAGGTTGAGACGATATTTAAAAATCCGTTAGAGTTAATAGCCGAGGCATTAAAAAAAGATTCCTAATCTGTTATGTATCGGCTGAAGCCAACCCCTTGTCCCAAACTTTAATTCAATTCAGAACTTGTAGGGTTAGCTTCAGCCGACACATATCTCAAAACAATTATAATACCTAATGAAAGCAATCAAACATAGCCTTATTATCATCACTGCTATGTTGCTACTCTTTAGTCTTTTAAACTACCTCTACCCCCTAGACAAAGCCCGACTCAACAAACCAAAGTCAACACTCATTTATGACAAGAACAAGCACCTTATATCGGTCAAACTTAGCCCTGATGGATTTTTACGCATTCCCTTAAAAACTCCAGAGCTAAGCAATAATATCAAGCGTATTACCCTCGCCTATGAAGACCAACATTTTGAACAGCACTTTGGTATAAACCCTCTCTCTATTGTTCGGGCTGTATGGTCAAACATGACCAACTCGCGTAAGGTAGGAGCCTCGACCATTACTATGCAGGTGGCTCGGATGATGCACCATAAACCCCGTACCCTTAGCCAAAAACTTATAGAGATGTTCCAAGCACTGCAACTCGAACTCAACTACTCTAAAGAGGAGATACTCACCTTTTACCTTAACAACGCCCCTTATGGAGGGAATGTTGAGGGCTTTACTTCGGCTTCGTTTCGTTACTTTAACCTGCCACCCTCTTCGCTTTCGCTTTCGCAGATTGCTTACCTGACGAGCATTCCTAAAAACCCCAATGCCAACCGACCTAAAAAAAAGCGAGACATTAACAGCATAAAAAACAGACTCTTAAGACGAATATATAAACTCGGACTCTTAAAAGAAGAGGATTATCTTCGAGCCAAAGAGGAAAATATCTCTACCGATATAAAAGATTTACCTCATCAAATACCTCACCTAAGAGCCCAAATAAAAAGCCAAGAGGAAGTCTATACCACCATAGATATGCCCCTGCAACACAAAGTAGAAGAGCTGGTCTCCTCACATGTTAAAGAGCTTAAAAAGTATGGTATATATAACGGGTCTGCTCTGGTTATAGAGAACAAAAGCATGAACATTTTAGCCTATGTGGGTTCTCAAGACTTCTACGACAGCAGACATGGAGGGCAAAACGATGGCATACGTGCTTTGGTCTCCCCAGGCTCGACCCTTAAACCTCTGGTCTATGCCAAAGCCCTAGAGGAGGGACTCATTACCCCACTTAAAAAGCTTTACGATGTGCCACTATTTATAGATGGCTACAAACCCACCAACTACTCTAAAAGCTATATGGGAGAGGTGACAGCCACTGAAGCCTTACAGTTTTCACTCAATATCCCTGCTGTGGAACTCGACAGACTCTTACACACAAAGAGTCTCTACAGCATTTTAAAACAGGCGAACATCTACTCACTTACTCAGCCCAAATCTTACTATGGAGCATCGTTAACCTTAGGAGGTTGGGGAATTTCTCTTAAAGAAAATGCCCAACTCTTTGCCATGCTAAGCAATGCTGGAGTCTACCAAGAAGCCTCTTTTTTACAAAATCATCAAAGTAAAAGCCAAAAGCTACTCAGCCCACAGTCAAGCTACCTTATTGCAAATATCTTAGCCGATGCCCCACGACTGAACTTCTCTTCCTCATGGGAGTACATGAAAAACATGCCCCGTATCGCCTTTAAAACAGGCACCTCTGCCCATGCTAAAGATATGCTTACCATCGGCTATACCCCTGAGTATACCGTGGCTGTATGGTATGGAAACTTCTCAGGCAAAGCAAGTAGACCCTATAATCAAACCTATGCCACAGGGCTAAAGGTTGCTTCACCTACGATGTTTAAAATTTTTAAGGAGCTAGGAAAACAGTCATGGTTTCAAGAGCCAAAAGGGATTATAAAAAAGAAAGTTTGCCAAGATAGCATTCAGATAGGAAGCTGTAAAGAGAGCGTAGAAGACAGCCTAATAAAGGGTGTAAAGCCCTACACCCCTTGCGAAGCAATGAGGGCTGAGGTACTCTCTTATCTTATTAAAAACCAAACCATCGAACATTTTTCAGACCTCTCTAGCCACTCCTGCTACAAAACATGGAAAAACTATAAACCACTCATCACCAACCCGATTCACGACAAAACCTACACCCACAACCGTATGCTTCCTAAGGAACTCAAAAAGACCATGTTGCAGTGCTACTCTTTCGAAGAGAACCAAACCATCTATTGGCTTATAGACAATGAAGAGCCAATTTTGGGAGTATCAGCTCAGCCACTCTACCACTACCTTAGCCCTAAAAAACATACAATTTCCTGTTTAGATGAAGGAGCAAAAATGCAAACCATTAACGTTTTCTTAGAGGAGTGGTAAAAAAATGTTCTAAAAAAACAAATTTATGCTAAAATAAAAGAAAAGAGTTTATCATGAAAACATACATTCTTGCTCTCCTATTTACTTCCTTACTGTTTGCAAATCCTCTTGATACCACCAAAAACATAGTTCCTCTAAATGAGCCTTTTACACTTGATGCTAAAACGCCTATGTTTGATAGTAATCTATCATATACACATAAGCCTCTACTTTCTTGTCAACCAAAACTTGATGCTGTTTACAAAATCATCTCAAGTACTCAACTTAAGATTATTCCAAGAACAGCACTTAAAAGTGCTACAAACTATACTTGTGACTATAAGAAAGAGAACTTCTCATTTAAAACAGAAGCCCTAAAAGTAGTGAGTACTAACTATTTTTCAAATGACAAGATTTTACGTTTAAGTTTTAATGACAGCATCAAAAAGAGAATGCTTCTTCATAACCTATCGTTAACAAAAGTTAACAAGTTGTCAAAAACCAAACTTCACTATTCACTGATAGATAGTGATGGTAAAAACATGATATTTAAAATTAATGAACCCATCAAAAATAGTTCTATTATTCTAAAGATAGATAAAAAATTAAAACTTAAAAAAGATTTTATAAAAGAGTTCAACAACCCTTCAACCAAAGTGACCCTAGACAAAAAGAAAAAAGCAATGAGCATTAGCGATAAACCCCGTATGGTCGCTTTAGACAATGGAGGTTTTGCTATTCGACTCTTTTTAGAAGATACCCTTGAAGGCAAACCAAAAAACAGTATAGAGATTGAAGGCATTGAAAACTTTACCCTTAACAGAGACAACTACATTAACCATAATCTCCGTCAAAAATATAATGTTTCCAATGAAGCCTACTACTATACCGACATTATCTCTCCTGAGTTTCAGCCTAACACAACATATAATCTGACCCTAAAAAAAGGTTTAAAAACTTATAGAGAACTCAAAACAGATTTGAACTACACACTCAAAAGTGGCGATCGTAAAAAGAGCATTTATTTTGATAAAGAAAAACAATACATATCCAACATAGGAGAGTTAGGATTCTCTTCAGTCAACATTGACACAGCCACCATTATTGTAGAGCGTCTACTCGATGACAATTTACGCTATTTTATGAACTTTAACGATGCTGACATAGATAATGTATGGAGATACACCAAAGAGATACACTCTAAAAAAATCAGCCTTAATAACCAAAAAAATGAAATTGTAAAACAGAAATTTTCACTAAAAGAGTTAAATCCAAAGCTTCCTTTTGGTATTTATAGAGTAAGCCTTCATTATGATGAAGTGGTCGATGGCGAAGTCAAAGAGCGTTCAGCCTCAAAGGTACTCTTTCTATCTGACATAGGAATCTCTGTTAACCTTGCAAAAGGACAAGCCTTTATAACGGTACTTTCTTTAAGCACTGCCAAACCCATAGCCAATTCAAAAGTAGAGCTTTATAGTGAAAAAAATGACCTTATTGCTACAGCTAGAAGTAACAAAGATGGGGTTGCAATTATAGAGAAAAAGCTCCTCCTCAAAGCAAAACCAAAAGGCATTATCGTGACAACAACTAACGATAAAAACTTTTTAGCACTCAAAAAACCTATTGACAGTCCTACACCTAGTGGGATTTTAGAAAACAAAGAGCGTTTTAAAGCCTATGTCTACTTTCAAAGTAATATTTTACGACCTGCTTCCCAAATAAATGCCCTCATTACCGTAAAAGACCGAGAGTTTATCTCAGCAAACAAACTGCCTATAAAAATAGTTTTAAAAGAGGCATATGGAAAAAGTATCTATGAAAAAGTTTACCATACTGATGAGTATGGACTCATAGAGTTTAACTATCAACTCGAACGTGAAGACAGAACAGGGAACTATCTACTTGAAGTCTTTATAGGTAAACATAAAATTGGAGAAAAACTCCTAAAAGTTGAAGCTTTTATGCCTCCTAAAATAGAAAACCATATCGTTAGTAATAAAAATATCTATAAAGCCAACGAACCAATAGAGCTAAACATTAGCTCCTCTTACCTCTTTGGTGCTCCAGCCTCAGGATTACAGGGGTCAGTGAAACTGAGTAGTCACCCTATAGATTTTTCATCTAAAGCGTATAAAGATTACAGCTTTTCAAACCATAACCTCCATGAGAAAAATACACAATCTTACCTAGAGAGCAGTGAATCATTTAAACTCAACAGCCAAGGAAAACAAGCCTTAGTTCTCTCTACACAAATCACCCATGCTGTTCCCTCTATTTTAGAAGCAATGATAAATGTTACCATCATGGATGATACCCATCCCGTCTCTAGCTACAAACGTGTAAAAATTTACCCTTATAAAGAAATGGTTGGACTCAAACTCAATAAAAGTTCATTTGAAAAAGGTCAAAAACTAGAAGGAAAAGCCATTCTTATAGACCCATTTACAAATAAACAAGTAAAACGTAAACTCTATGCACTTGTCAAAAAGATAACTTGGCAGTACAACTACAGTGACGGAGAGTACAACTGGCAAAAAGAGAGTAAAATAGTCGACAGCTTTAACTTCAATGCCAATGAAACATTTAGCCGTGACATTCCAGAAAATGGTGACTATATCATAGAGGTACATGACCATTTGGGTGGTCACTCTGCTTCAGCATCATTTGATGTTTGGTGGTGGTCTTACTCAAACATTTCACCTAAAAATGACCTAAAATCAGTAGAGATAAACCTTGAAGATAGACTCTACAACAAAGGTGAATACCTCGACATTAGCATAAAATCACCCATCTTAGAGGGGCAACTCTTTTTAACCCTAGAGTCAGACAAAATAGAGATGTACAAACATATAGAGCTACAAAAAGGTGTGGCTAAAGTTCGTCTACCTATAGAAGTCGAGATGAAACGTGGACTACACATTCATGCTACAGTGATTCGTCCATCTAACAGCTCTTCCAAACTGATTCCATTTAGAGCCATGGGCTACAAATTTGTGAAGCCAAATCGTGATGCTCATAAGATAAAAGTTGCTATAGAAACACCCAAAGAAAGTAAGTCGAAAACAACACTAACACTCAAGCTACGTACCAATAAACCTGCAAAGGTTTTGGTGAGTATTGTTGACAGAGGTATACTTCAACTGGTAGAACAAGAGAAACCTAAAATTTTTGACTTCTTTAATGAACCAGCCGATAAAAAACTTAGCTACTATGACCTCTATGACCAACTTACAAGCTATATAGCAGAAGGTAAACTCATAAGCTTTGGAGCAGGAGATATTTTAGCTATACAACAAAAACATTTACCTCCAGACTTAGGAAAACGGGTGAAACCATTTATGCTTTGGTCGGGTCTGGTTGACCTTAGCACAAAAGAGAAAGAACTAAACATAGAGATTCCAGAGTTTAATGGACGTGCCTCTATTGTCGCGATTGCCGTGAACAAAACAAACATTGGTGTAGAAGAGAAAGATATTATCATAAAAGATGAACTGATGCTTAAGCCCTCTTACCCTAAGTATCTTTTAGCTGGTGACAGTGTGGAGGTACCTCTACGTATTTTTAATACAACAAAAGCCTCTAAAACAGTGAACCTTAGCTCTAAACTCTCTTCTAATCTCGCCTTTACCCTAAAAGAAGATAGCATCACCATTCCAGCTAACAGTTCTAAAGTCATCGAAGCGATGCTCTATGCCAATGAAGTAGGCAAAGGCGAGATTATTCTCTATGGAGATGATGGAAAAGAGGTCGTGAGTAAAAGTGTGGAACTGCCTATTTTAAGCCCTTATGCTATTTCGACCAAGACTTTTAAAGGCATTAGCAACAAAAGAGAGAGCTTTATAGCCCCTACAGAGTACAGCGATGCCAAAGTCTACCTTACCCTCTCAAATAACCTTGTAGGTGCTTTAAGAGCCGACCTGAAGTATCTGGTAGGCTATCCCTACGGTTGTGCAGAACAGACCTCCTCTAAACTCTCTGCCATGCACTATGCCAAAGCATTTTTTAACAATGACAGTCTGGTTAGAGAGAGTAAAAACTTTATTCGTCAAGGAATCAAGAAACTTCAAAACATGCAAAACTACTATGGAGAGTTTTATTACTGGGAAGATGGTACAGAGGTAAACGCCTATGCCTCACTCTACGCTGCTCAAACCTTACTGGAACTACAGAGAGATGGTACAGAGATGCAAGAGGAGTTTGTTAACAAAACCATAAAAATGCTTAAGAACATTAGTAGAGAAACTGAAAGCTACGAGGGAACTTACTCCAACTTCCATCGTCTCTATGCTGCGTTTATTTTGGCTGAACATAAAGCACTTGACGAGAGTACAGCCAACATGCTCTTTGAACAAAAAATCTACAAAAAGCACTTTTTATCGAGCCTCTACATGGCTGCTATTTTAAAAATGCAAGGTAAAGATCAAGAGGCAAACAAACTTTATGAAAGTAACAACCATGAGTTGTCACGCTATGGCATTAAGCCTTATGGAAACCGAACAAACAACTTTGAATCCAATGTTCGTGACATGCTCTTACATTTCATTATAAAGACACAATACTTCCAAAAAGATGCCAAAGACTTGGTCACTGTGCAAAAAGAGTTTAACAACCTCTACTCCACACAGAGCAAAGCCATTGCCCTTAAAGCTGTGAGTCTTTATTTGGGTAAACCTCAAAACGCTCAACTCAATGTTGACGTTTTGGTTAACGGACAGATAGCCAACTATACTGAGCCAACCACCATTACTTTAGAGCAGTTAAGCAGTCCTGAAATTATATTGGAACCTAAAAAGTCTGCCATGAGTTACAGCATAGAGTTGGTTAAACACCTTCCAAAACCTATAAAAAATGAACTCTCTAAAAGTAAAACACTGAGTATTATGCGTGAGTTTATAGATGAAAACGGAAAGAAAGTACCACTAAACCATCTAACACAGGGGGATAAAATCTACGCCAAAGTAACCGTTGCCAACCGTGGAGAGCTAAAACAAGTGGTCATAAACCAAAGGGTTCCAGCCTGTCTCTCTATTGTGAACAACAACATCAGTAATACAGAAGAGAAGTTTAAAGAGAAAAATATTGACATAGAACACAGAGAGATTTTAGATGATAGGGTTCTCTATTTTGTTAATTTAAAGAAAAAAGAGAAATATGACAAAATAAGTAAGGAGCATAAACTCTTACAAAACCGAGGCGTTATCTATACCCCTCTTATGGTCACAAGCAAAGGTGAGTGTCAACTACCAGCCATCATTACCGAAGCCATGTATGACAGTCGTATCAATGATTATGCTAAAGAAGATGTTGGGGTGGTGGTGGAATAGTTTGGTTAAAAGCTAAAAGTATATTTTAGCTTTTTCCGAATCCTCTTGCTTTAGGTTCTGTTCTTATTTGCATGAAGTCATCAGAGAAGTTATCAAGATTACCAAACATCGTATCCCATACGGTTTTATCTGACTTTGGGATGAGGACTACCCTACCATTTATTTTTTTTATGAAAATCTCTTTTAAGTTCTCAAATCGAAACTCTTTAGGTAATCGAACAGCTTGACTCTGACCATTTTGAAACAGTTTTGCAGTTGCCATCATCATAGACTCCTTAAATAATATATTTTATAATATATACTATTTTAAGATTGATGTCAAGAATCATCTCTTGTATCAAAACAACCCACCCTGAACCACTCTATCACTCTTCAAATTCCCCTCAATCCAACCCAAAAACTCATTGCGAAATTTAATCCCTTTAACTCGTCCTCTATAATGCTCAACAATAAATAAATCTTCATAGCTACTCATAGGCTGATAAACATTGTTGTCTTTTTTTATAATTAAATTTTGAACCAGATACCTGTTTAAATCTTGGGTACGATGAAAGACACTATCTATTCTATTTTTTAGATATTCAACCACTTCTAATGCTGTATACCCATTATTGTCTCGATATATACGTTCAAGATTCTCACTATTTATCTCACTCGATTTTAAAAATCTATTCTCTACATAGAGTTTAATCTTTTTGTCTTGCTCCAAAGCACGAATAGCATTGGCATAACTCCCTTTGCTCTTACCATCCCATATAACAAAACAGT
>Ga0256828_1001128_pt1 | contig 16983 bp, 10 predicted proteins | sample CV88metaG_FD_185993 | JGI IMG/M metagenome (GOLD analysis project Ga0256828, IMG submission 185993) | Hydrothermal vent microbial communities from East Pacific Rise, Pacific Ocean - CV88 | ecosystem: Environmental > Aquatic > Marine > Hydrothermal vents | place: Pacific Ocean: East Pacific Rise...
GCCACTGTCGTGCAAGAATCAAAGAGACCGATACTTTTTCTGCCTATAACATCCTTGCTACACTCTTTAATGAAAGTGTTGACGGAATCAAGCGTCGTATTGAAGATATGGGACTTACCGAGTCAATCTACAAACTGCCGACACAGCTGGATTTTTTTAAAGAGGTGGTTCACAAACTGGCAGCATACATGGGTGCCAAAGAGGTACGATTCTGGGAGCTTTTGAAGAAGGGGTATAAAAAGCCGCAGATCAAGGAAATAGAGCACTTTAAGTTCTTTACAAATAAGCCCATAGACGGTGTGGAGTTTGATTATTGCTGTCACCCTAAAGTTGGGGACCAAATCGTAGCATTTTATAAGGACAGTAAGGCTATCATACACCATAAATTATGCAAGAAAGCCTATGCGAAGATATTAAAGACTGAACCGATGATTTTTGTCAGCTGGAGAAATACCAAACTCTTCCGCTACAGGCTCATCATTAGTCTACAGAACCAAAAAGGTGTTCTGGCCGATCTTCTTGCAAAACTCTCTGCACTTGATATGAATGTGATCAGTATCGAGCTTGGTATTAAGAACTCTGAAAGTGCAGAGTATTGTCAGATTGAGGTGGAGAGTTCTGAGTCACGCAAAGCAGTACTGGAAGAGAAGATCGCACAGAAATTTAAGCTGATAGAGATGATCAGCCTCGATGATGCATATAACAAATAGGAACAAAAGGAAGTCAAACGTATGTCAGTCAATCAAGCATTAGAAGAGATCCGGAGAGGAACAGCCGAAATTATAGACATGGAGCGCATTGAGACGCTGGTGAAAAGGTTCTATGAGACAGGTGAGACCTATACGGTAAAAGCCGGATTCGACCCTACCGGAGCAGACCTTCACCTTGGACACACAGTACTTTTGCAAAAATTGCGTATCTTCCAGAATCATGGCGGACGTGTGCAACTGCTTATCGGTGACTTTACCGCAACCATTGGTGACCCGACAGGCAAGAGTGAAACAAGAAAAGTGCTTGACAGAGAGACCATTCTTGCCAATGCACAGACCTATCAGGATCAGGTGTTTAATATTTTGGATGAAGAAAAAACTGATGTAGTCTTTAACTCAAGTTGGCTTGAAGCACTTGGTGCAGCTGGTATGGTAGCCTTGACCACAACATTTAACGTAGCACGTATGCTTGAACGTGACGATTTTGAGAAACGATACAAAGCGGGACAGAGTATCTCTATTTCCGAATTTATCTATCCTCTGCTTCAGGGGTACGACTCTGTAGAGCTCAAATCGGACATCGAGATAGGCGGAACGGATCAGAAGTTCAACCTTCTTATGGGAAGACACCTGCAAAGAACCTATAATGTAGGCAAAGAGCAGGCGGTATTGATGATGCCGATCCTCGAAGGGCTTGACGGTGTTCAGAAGATGAGCAAGTCTTTGAACAACTACATTGGTATTACCGAAGCACCCAAAGAGATCTATGCGAAGACACTTTCTGTTTCAGATGAACTGATGTGGCGTTACTATGAGCTTTTAAGTGAAAAATCACTCGAAGAGATCGCACAGATGAAAGAGGAAGTCGCTGCAGGAAAGTTGCACCCCAAAGTGGTCAAAGAGAATCTGGCACTTGAACTCGTAACACGTTTCTATGATGAAGAGGCAGCGAAAGCGGCGAAAGCGGCGTTTGACAATGTCTTTAAGGCGAACAAACTGCCTGATGATATGCCTGAGGTCAGTGTAGAAGAGGGTATCTGGATCTGTAAGGCACTCGTTGATGCAGGGATCGAGCCTTCGACATCGCAAGCGAGAAGAGATATTAAGCAGGGAGCTGTGCGCATTGATCAGGAGAAAGTGACTGATGAGAAGACAAACCTGGAAGCGGGAGAGTATATTCTGCAGGTAGGTAAACGTAAATTTGCGAAAGTGAAGGTAGGATCATGACATTTAAACCGTTAAAAATAGGAAAACATACGATCGAAAAGCCGATCATTCAGGGAGGTATGGGAGTAGGGATCTCATGGGATCAGCTGGCTGGTAACGTCTCGAAAGAGGGAGGTCTGGGTGTTGTCTCTGCTGTAGGAACAGGGGCATATAAGAACCGTAAGTACCTTAAACCCGATGAGATGATCGGAAAAGAGCACCGTCCTTTGGAAGCGGAGAACTTTTACTCTGCCAGAGCATTGAAACACATTATGGAGAATGCCAGAGAGATCTGTGGTGATAAACCTTTGGCAGTAAACATTCTCTATGCTCAGAGTGACTACGACAGAGTGGTCGCAGATGCCTGTGAAGCGGGTGCTGATATGATCATTACCGGGGCAGGACTGCCTTTGACCATGCCAGAAGCGGCAAAGGATTATCCTGAAGTAGCACTGATCCCTATTGTCTCTACAGCAAAAGCATTGCGTATCCTCTGTAGACGCTGGAAGAAAACCCATGACAGACTCCCTGATGCGGTCATCGTAGAGGGACCGCTCAGTGGTGGACACCAGGGATTCAAATATGATGAGTGTTTCTTACCTGAGAATCAACTCGAATCGATCTTGCCTCCGGTTGTTGAAGAGGCAAAGAATTGGGGAGATATTCCTGTGATTGCAGCAGGTGGTGTCTGGGATCATGAGGATATCGTGAAAATGATGAAACTTGGTGCCAGTGGTGTACAGATGGGAACCCGTTTCATCGGTACGGTCGAATGTGATGCCAGTGATGTGATGAAGCAGATGATCATCAATGCCAAAGAGAATGACATTAAACTCTTCAAATCACCGGTAGGCTACCCCGCACGCGGAGTAAAGAGTGAACTGCACAAGAAGATCGAAGAGGGAACAGCACCGAAGATCGCCTGTATTTCCAACTGTGTTACCCCTTGTAATAGAGGTGAAGAGGCGAAAGTGGTCGGTTACTGTATTGCTGACAGGCTGACTGATGCGTATGACGGTATTGCAGAAACGGGTCTCTTTTTTACAGGTGCGAACGGTTACCGCCTTAATGAGATCATTACGGTTAAAGAGCTGATGGACAAATTGATGTACGGAGAAGAGAAGTAGCGTGAAACGCTTTGTCATCCTTCTTTGGCTCTTGAGCACAGTGTGGCTTGTTGCGTCCGTAGCCATACTTGAGAAGGCTGAGCTGAAAAAAGGTGAACTCCGTCTCCATTTCAATGATCGTTACAACAAAGGGAATATCAGACATTTTACCCTGAAGAATCCCTATCGGGAAGTGTTCGATATCCCTAATGCACGACTGAGACATAGCCGTGTGGGAAAGGGGCTTCAAAGTTCACACTGTCACTCCATACGTATTTCCCAGTATAGACCCAATACGGTACGTATCGTACTTGAAACAGGCAAAGGATACGCTTGTAACCCCTACAGACCGGTTCTCTCCTACAAATCGTACCATATACCGTTACCCCGTTTCAAAGTCACTAAAAAAAGCAGTGTACATATGAAGCAAAAGAGAACAAAGGTAGCGGTCGTGTCACCCAAAAAGAAAAAGACACGTAAAAAGAGAGCGCATACCAAAAGTAAAGCACGTATTATTCAGACCCCTAAAAATATTTATGCAAAAGGCAGTGGTGAGCTGATCGTGATCGATGCAGGGCATGGTGGACATGATACCGGTGCGATCGGTGGTGGAAAAAGGGAGAAGGATCTTGTACTTCAGATCGCTAAGCGAGTGGAGCGCCATCTGAAAAAAAGAGGATTCCGTGTCTATTTGACAAGACGTACGGACAAGTTCCTCAAACTGCCTCAGCGTACGCACATTGCAGATAGAAAGAATGCACGTATCTTTGTCTCCATTCATGCCAACTCGGTACCCCGACGCAAGCGTAACCGTATACATGGTGTAGAGACATTCTACCTGCAAAAGACACGTGATGCAAAGTCTCAGCGTATTGCGGCTCGGGAGAACAAGGCGGTACTCAAAGGAGCAGGCAGTTCTCTGAGTAAAAAAGTGATCATCGATTCGGTGCTCAATGGTCCAAAGATCATCGAGTCGAACAAACTTGCCATCGATGTACAGCGTCGTATGTTGGCGAATCTACGTGCACACTATAAGGGGGTGAAGGATGGTGGGGTACGCCATGCACCATTTTGGGTACTTGTCGGTGCGAGTCGCCCTTCTATTCTGGTAGAAGTGGGGTACATCTCCCATCCTAAAGAGCGTGCAAGACTTTTTACACCAAAATACCAGGAGCTCATAGCCAAAGGGATCGCTGAGGGCATCCAGCGCTATTTGAGCAATCGTAAACGAGAGATCGAACTCTAATAAGGAATCCTCATGAGATATATCGTGTTATTTGCTGCTGCTTTATTACTTTTTACCGGATGTGGCGGTCCTGACCGTTCCCATAGACTGGTTGTCATCGATGCCGGACATGGTGGGCATGACTGTGGTGCGCAGTGTGGGGGAAAGCAGGAGAAGGATGTTGTACTTCAGATCGTCCAGAAACTTTACAAAGAGTTCAAACGTGAAGGGTACCGAGTCTACATGACCAGAGGTAATGATCGCTTTTTGACACTGGGACAGCGTACACGGATCGCAGACAAAAAGGATGCCGATGTTTTCATATCAGTTCATGCCAATGCCATTGCGAACAAGAGTCGTTTTGAAGTGGTGGAGGGCATAGAGACCTATTTTCTCCAAAAGACACGGGATGAAAAATCCCAGCGTATTGCGGCAAGAGAGAATGCAGCGGTACTGCAAGGTGCGGATGCACTGAGCAAAGATGTGATCATCGATGCAGTCCTTAATGGTCCGAAGATCGTAGAGAGTAACAAACTTGCTATTGATGTACAAAAAAATATTATCCGTAATGTCAAAGCAAAGTATCCCGATGCCAAAAACGGCGGTGTACGTCCTGCACCTTTTTATGTTTTGGTTGGTGCGAGTCGTCCGTCCATTCTGGTAGAGGTAGGATACATCACAAATTCAAAAGAACGTAACAGACTTTTGGATCCGAACTATCAGGAGCGTATTGCAAAAGGGATCGTGCAGGGGGTGAACAGATATTTGGATAATAGAGAGAGGGAATTAGGTATATAGGGTGAGGGAGTAGATAGTAGGGAGTAAGGAGCAGATAAGATCAGATATGAAAAATGTGCTACCTGCTACCTGCTACCTGCTACCTGCTACCTGCTACTTGTAGTTCTTGATCGCTTTCTCAAGGATCTCGGCAGCTGCCGCTTTGTCTTTGAATCCGCTTACTTTTACCCATTTGTTAGGCTCAAGCATTTTGTATGTCTCGAAGAAGTTCTTGATACGGTTGAGGGTATGCTCAGGTACATCTTTAAGGTCTTGAATCTTTGCGTATGTAGGGTCGATCTTCTCTGTCGGTACTGCAAGAAGCTTCTCATCTCCACCTGACTCGTCTTCTGTCATGAGTACACCAACCAGTCTACATTTGATGTAAGAACCAGCCTGAAGCGGATAGTCACAAAGAACCAGTACATCTGCCGGGTCACCATCATCTGAGAGAGTGTTGGCTACAAATCCGTAGTTTGCAGGATAGTGCATGGCTGAGTAGAGTACGCGGTCTACTTCAACGGCACCTGACTCTTTGTCGATCTCATATTTGATGTTAGAGTTGAGCGGTACTTCGATGATCGCTTTAACTGCATCTGGGCATTCACCCGGTCCGATTTTAGTAATATCCATATGATATCTCCTTGGTTGAAGATCGAAAGATCTCCAGAAATTTTAATGAGCAGATAGTAGCATAAAGTTCATAAATAGTTCATCAAGTTTGGCTATGATATGGGAAATAAAACAAAGGATAGATGTAATGAAAAAACTCTTTACCGGTTTAATGATGACAGCGGCAGCAGCCATGGCGATAGAAGTGGGAAGTGTACCTCCCAAAGTAGTGCTTGAAGGAGATAACGGAGGAAGAACAGATGGGAGTGCCTGGAGTTCTCAGAGCCTTCAAGGAAAGGTACATGTACTTTTTTATGTCGATCCTGATGAAAAAGACCTGAATGAACCGTTGATCGAAGCATTGAAGAAGAAGCATTTTGACAGAAGCAAATACGGTTCGGTGGCAGTGGTTAACCTAGCTGCTACATGGAAACCAAATATGGTCATTGAAGCGCTATTGAAGAAAAAACAAAAAGAGTTTCCCGATACAACCTACGTAAAAGACAAAAAAAGCCTCTTGGTCAAAAAGTGGGATCTTGCAGACAATAACTCCGATGTACTTGTTTTTGATAAAAAGGGTAAACTGATCTATCAGAAGTTTGGCAAACTTTCAGATGGTGAGATATCAAAGGTGGTCTCGCTGATAGAGAAGAACTTATAGGTTTTTTTTAGTACAGTTCTTTTCTAAAAAAAGTGCTTCAAACTCTGAAACAGGCAGAGGTTTGGAGCAGTAATACCCCTGGTAGAGATCACAGCCCATATTCTGAAGCTCTTTGCGCTGCGCCTCTGTTTCAACCCCCTCGGCAACAGTCTCCATTCTCAATATTTTGGATATATTGATGATCATCTCTACAAATGATCTGCTTTGAAGTGTTGTGACATCTTCTACAAATGATCGGTCGATCTTTACTGTATCGAATGGGATCTGTTTCAGATTGGAGAGCGAAGAGTAGCCTGTTCCGAAATCATCCAAAGAGAGAGTGATGCCCAGTGCTTTTATCTTGTGTAAATAGGTCACTGTACTCTTCATATCGGAGATAAGAGAAGATTCCGTTAACTCTATGTCAAGTTTTGAGTAGAGGTCTTTATCTGATGTTGCTGATGTGAGATACTTGATAAACTGTTTGTCATGAAACTGTACTGCAGAGACATTGATAGAGACACGGATATCTTTGAAGTGAGTCTCTTTCCATGCTTCTATCTGGCGGATCGCCTCGTGGATGACCCATCTTCCTATTTCTATAATAAGACCGCTTTTTTCCGCTACGGAGATAAAAGTTTCTGTGGGGATAGACCCCTCCTTTGGATCAATGAGACGAAGGAGTGCTTCACATCCAACAATCCTGCTGTTGTCAATTGCCACTTTGGGCTGATAATAGAGTTGGAAATTTCCTTCTTTAAGTGCTTTGCGAAGCAGTCTTTGTATATGAAGATGCTCTTCAATGATCTTATTGAGTGATTCTGTAAAGAAGTGATATTTACTCTTTCCAAGCTCTTTTGCTTTATACATGGCGATATCAGCATTTTTTAGAAGTGTTGAAGCATCTTTTCCATCTTTTGGATAGATGGCAATTCCCATACTTGCCGTAACCATCGTATATTCACTTAAAGAAGAGAATTTCTTCTGTATACGCTGTGCTACATCGATGATGACTGTTTCATCCTGAAAATCAGGGAGTATCACAACAAACTCATCGCCGCCAAAACGTGCAACAAAATCATTTTTTCGAATAGCTTCAAAGAGTAAAGATGCAACCTTTTGGAGTATAATATCTCCAAAATCATGACCTTTCGTATCGTTGATATGCTTGAAATTATCAAGATCGATGAAGATAATAGCAAACTCAGAATGGTCTCTTTGGGATTTTTCTATGAGCCATTTGAGCTTTTCCATAAGGCTTAGTCGGTTATAGAGTCCACAGAGAGAATCCTGCGTAGAAAGTTTATAGAGCTCTTCCTGCTCTTTCTTCAGACGATTGAAGGTTATCATGAGTGAATATCGAATACTCTCAAGCTCCGTGATTTTAAAGAGTTTGGGTTCTTTGGTGGAGTAGTAGGCATACTGTCTGAGTTCCTTGAGCGGTATGGTAAGAAAGCGGTTGAGAATATACCAGAAAAAGAGGAAGAAAAGCAGGGTGAATAGAGTGAAATAGAGTATATATTTGTATTTCTGTTTACTGATAAGAGAGTGGATATATTGGGTATCGGTATAGACATAGACCTTATAGTAGTAGGGGTCGAGTCCTTTGTAAAGTCTGATGAAGAAGGAAAAACAGTTATTTGTATTGAGATCTGCTACTGATATTTGAGCAATGTTATTGCAGTGGTTTTGGGTAGTAGTGGGGTGTGACCCTCTGTCTGTTGCATAGATACGTGTTCCTTTCTCATCAAAAATATGAATATCTTTGATAAGGTCACTGGTAACGGCTGTATTATCGAGAAATGTTACGATATTGTTAATATTGTCAGGTTCGATATTTTTTTGCAGAAAATGTTTGAGTACCAGTACTTTTGCCTGAAGGTTGTCCCGAAGAAGGTGTACCATATTTTGTTCTGCTTCTTTAAAAAAGCTGTAGAAGATAAAACTTTGCAGTAAAAATGCAGAGAGAAACAGTGCAATAAAAAACCATTTAATCGGTAATGTTCTCATTTTAGTATCACATCCTCTGCATATCCCATTTGATTGATTGATCGTATCTCCTCCTTAGAAGGGTGATTGATCCATTTGATCATAGAGAGGGACTCTTTGAACTCTTCGTAGCTGATATCACCTAAATATGAGCGTATTGTTTGATGTACCCCTTTAGGATCTGTTTTAATATCCTCAATAGCACGGTCAATGACATCTTTGAGTTCCTGCAGCCGTTTTGGGTAGGCTTCTATAATGTTATTACGCACACAGAGTGCATCGATAACCAACAATGTGTTGATATCTCTGGTAGATGCAATGGTATGGAAATCTTTTGACTGCAGTGCAATATCATAGGGACTGTAGGAGACAATGATGATCGCTTTGTTCTGTCTGTTTTCAACATTTTGTATCTGTTGTTGATCCAGATTATGGAAGGTTAAACGGTTGTCTGAAAGAGAGAATTTTTTGGCAAAATCTTTGAAGAGTTCAGTATTGATGGAGTCTATTTCAAGATAGACATCTATATTTTCTGCATTTTGAAGTTCTTTGATGGTTCTATTTGACAGTATCATGTCTCCTCCGTTAGAACGGTCAAGGAGAATAACTGGTTTGAGTGCATTGGTCTGCTTAAGCGCAAAATATTCATGCTGTGTTGTGGTGACGATGTCTGCCCGTCCGATATTGAAAACCTCCATTGCTTCGGCAAGTGATACACTCTGGATCAAGTGGAAATTAAGTTTTTTGAGTTCACCACGTTCGTTGGCAAGAAAGAGTGGTGCATATCCGATCCATTTATTGGTGGCGATATGGATCTCTTTACGTGATTCATCCGTACTGCATCCGCTAACAAAGAAGAGTAGCGTAATCAAAATAGTGAGTTTTTTCATCATAGGCGATCCATTGGTTCTTTGATTATTTTATCATACTGTATTAATGTTGAAAAGACTATATAATGATAACTATTAAAAAAAGATATTCTTTGAGTATTAGGGTAAATAGTGTTTTTTGAACCATAGGTAATAACCGGCAGCAGCGATAAATCCTGTACCAAGCACAAATGTAATGGTTTCCAGAGACAATCCGCCTTTGGAAGCATACCCAATAAAGAGTGCCGTAGCGATGTTGGAAAGCATAAAGAACATGTCGTTGTATGAGATGACACGACCCATGTACTCGCTTTGGGTCTCTTCTTGAAGCATGAGGTAGGTGTAGCTCCATAGTGTCGAGGTGAAAAAGCCTACACCAAAGAGTGCGACAAGTCCCCAGTAGAAATCAAACTGCAACTGACTCCAGAGAATGATGGCAACACCTTCGAGAAAAAAGAAAAAGTGCAGGTTTTTTGAACTGATCCAGTTCCCTATGAAAAAAGGACCGACCATCAGAGCTGTGGCGCGCACAGCGTTGATCCAGCCAATGGCAAGAGGAACGGCAATGAGCTCTTTGTACTGAAAGTCCGCAAGCAGGGTGACAAGCGCATCAAAACTGGTCAATCCTAAAGCGGCATGCAAAAAGATAAGATGCAGTAGTTTTTTGTTCCCAAGCAGGTAGAAAAAACCGTTTTTGAACATTTTCCAGTGGCTGTGCACACGTATTTCGGGCTCAAGATCAAGCTTGAGTCCCAGCAGGATGAAAAGTGCTACGGTGTAGAGAGAAGCGTCAATGATAAAAGCGGTATCGTAGCCAAAGTAGTAGGTCGCAAGACCGCCTACAGCCATACCAGCTGCATAGGTGAACGACCAGATAATGGAGTGGATCTCGTTGGTGTTCTTGAGCATCTCTCCTTCGATGATCTTTGGAAAGAGGGACATTTCGGCGGAAAAGAGCATGGAAGAAGCTGCTGAACGAAGAAAAATAAGCAGCATTAAAAGCCAGACCAGTGAGAGTGAATCGATAAGCGTAAAGCTGAGAGTCGCACCTATTTCGATGAATAGCAGTGTTATCATCAGCTTTTTGAACGGGATACGGTCAATGACAATACCAATAAGTGGTGCAAGCACTACTGCAGGAAGCATCGCCATGGCAGCAGTCATCGAGATGGTGACGGTATCGGCACCGAAGTCGACCAGCATGGAGAATATGGCAACCTGAGAAAACCATGTCCCGAAATAGCTGATAAGCTGAATGAGCGAAAGTCTGGCGACAACAGGATGACTGAGGGCTTTACGGTAGCGTGACATAAATGAATTATCTTTAATGGAAAGTTTTGATTATGGTATCTCAATCTTGCTGAGAATTTAAGGATAAAATGGAAGAAAAGTCTCTATCTCATCTGCGAATGCAGATAAGATAGCTAGCTTCTACTACGGAAGCATGATGTAGTAGAGTGCCGGCATCCATGCTGTTCCGACAGAAGGCGTTTTAAAGGTAAATGTTTGAGGCAGTCCTCCTCCAAATTTACCAACAGCTACGACTTTAACCGTGTATTGTGTATCGCTTGTAAGGTTTTTAAATCTGTACTCACGTGTATCTTTCCCTACGGAAGTAATAAACTTACCATTGAGATAAATTTCATAGTTGACACTGTTGTCTGTAGCTTTCCATGTTACAACAGCCGCACCATCAGGAGTGAACGTTACTGCGTTTGCCGTACAGCTGTTACAGATCTTCGGTGCACATACACTACAGGTGTAAGGATCGACTTTTTTCTCTATAAAGTCATTTTTGATATCTACTTCCGTGACACCAAGTTTAACACTGATCGTATTGAGCAGACTATGGACTGCATCATCATCCGCACCACCTTCATCTTCACTGACACTGTAGTAGTTATCTGGCTGCTGTTCCTGAATATAGTAGTTACCAGGAGGTGCGGTAAATGAGTAGTTTCCTGCGGTATTTGTTGTGGTGCGAGCCATTTCATCTCCCTGCTCATTGTAGAGGACAAGTGTGACATTTGGGATAGGTGAATATTTGCCGTTGTTATCTACGGCCTTGACCGTACCACTGATCGTACCGGAATCTCTTTTTTCTATGAAATCATTGCTGATGTCCGTTTCACCTGGACTCACTGTTGCTTTAATTGAATTAACAATACCATCATTTGGTTGGTCATTGTCATGTCCACCTTCATTTTCACTTACATCTACATATCCGGAAGGCTGTGTTTCTTTGATCGTATAGTCTCCCGGAGGAAGGCTGTCAAAGTGGTATTCACCATTTGCATCAGTGACAGTTGTCGCTACTTTTACCCCATTTGCATCATAGAGTGTCAGAGTGACATTCTTTATCGGTGTATCACCTTTACCGTCTTTATTGGTATCTTCCAGGACAGAACCGGTGATACTTCCTGTTTTAACAAATCCGAAATCAAGACTCAAGTTGTCAGTGGTACCGACCGTAACAGTCGTACCTTTGCTGTTATGTGTTTTGTCATTTTCACTGGTCGTATCTGTAACAGTGCTGTCATCTGAACCGTTAGCCGGTACAGTATTCGGCGGTGTTTCTACTGTGACCGTACATGTTGAATTAACAGGTACACCCAAGAGGTAATTTCCGTTTGAGTCAGTTTGTGTCGTATATGTAATACCGTTACAGACTGCTTTGATTGTTACACCTGCAGCAGGGGTAACCGTACCGGTTGTAGCATCTCCGTCATTGTCATCCTCTATCCATACTTTGTCTCCTATGTGAACAGGAGGTACGATACCAAAGTCAATATCGGGGATACTGTCACTTCCTACAGCTACAGTGATTTTCCCGTCTGCTGTACCGTCATTTCCTGAACCGGCAGAGTTGATGTTCTCACCTACATTCGTCCATGCGGATGGCAGATCAGGTGTTGTTGCATTCTCTGCAGTAGAAAGTACGATGGAGTATTGTGTATTTGCCTGTACGCCATCTGCATTTCCGAAACTGTATGTCCCGTCTTGTTGGATAGGCATAGATGCCAGTACATTACCGTTCTCATCCAAAAGGGTTGCATAAAGTTGTTGACCGTCCGCTTCGAAGATCGGTGTACCGTTGATCTGAGAGTCTCCGTCGTTATCATCAAAAATATGACCGGAGATCAGAAGGTTCGTAAACGGCATAGTGACCGTAGCCGGGTCAGAATGCACCCCTGCATCATCAATCGTGCTATAGGTAAATGTAACAATCTGGTCACCGTCATCAGGATCGACCGTTAGGGTAGCAGGATCAACAATATCGCCTACTTGTACCGGAGTACCATCTGCATGGTATAGTGTACCATTCGTCGGAAGTGTATTGATTACATATGTCAGATTGCTGCTTTCCGTATCTGAACCTGTGAGTGCCGGAACCGGAACTTTTATATCTCCTCCCGGGTTCAACTGAGACGGCTCTGTTTTATTATCGGCTGTCGGTTTATGATTGATACCGAAATCTACTTGAGGTACATCGTCCGTGCCTACTGAAACAGAGACAATACCGTTCACATCTCCATCATTCCCTGTACCGGCAGAGTTAATATTTTCTCCTGTATTGTTCCATTCGTTAGGAAGATCCGATACAGTTGCATTCTGTGTGGTTGCAAGTACAACGGTATAGTTTGAATTGGCTCTGACACCATCATCCGCACCGAAGCTGTAGCTCCCGTCCTGAGCAATAGGTGTACTTGCGAGAACATTCCCCTGTGCATCAAGCAGTGTTGCATAGAGTTGTGTTCCGCTAGGTGCGGCAATTGGAGTTCCTCCAACGTTGTTGTTACCGTCACCGTCATCAAATACATTACCGGAAATGACAGGTGTATAGAGACCGGCATCAATATCGGTTCTGTCTTCATCCATACCCAATGTGATGGTGTCGGTTCGATGGTTGTTTTGGTCTATATCGGAATCGGTTGCATTATTACCACTTTGGTTCTGTGCCGTCACAAGGTAGCCTACCGGAGGTTCAATTTCAACAATATAGTCACCATGGATAAGGTTATCGAAATGATAGAGACCTCCATTTGCAGTTGTAGTAGTCGCAATAAGGTTCCCGGCAGTATCATAAAGTTCAACGGTAACACCGTCAATACCGTTTTCTCCTGCATTTTGAGCTCCGTTTTTATTTGTGTCCAACCATACTTTGTCACCAATTGAGCTTGCATAGACTTTGGCGGAAACGGTATTGCTCAGAACAGCATTGGTAACACCTACGGCTTTTGCACCTGAGGTATTGGAGTAGATATCGTTGTCATGGTTATCTTGTGTAGCGAATTTCAAATTTAGGTAACAGGTACCGGAAGGATCCATATCAACCCCTCTGATACGTACAGCAGTAACATCTGTATTGGTAAAATTACAAGATGCATTTGGTCCGGTTTGGGTTCCTTCACACCAGATAGTGGTTGGTGCACCGTTATTATCTGTATTGGATGAGGCTACCGGTGAAATATCAAGCGGATCGGCTGCATTGGTATACCAGTAGGTGATATTGGCAGCGTTACATTCCCCATTCTCATCAAAGCTCATACTGTCGAATTCAAATTGACCGTTATAACTTGTTGCCGGAGTACGTTGTCTGTCAACAGTGGTACCAGCGGATGGGGTAAATGTGAAGCTTCCTGATGTGCCGTCTCCGTTGAAAGGAAGGATATCAATGATATCAAGTTCGCTTAATGAGTCAGCAGAACCGTTTCTTACCCCGACACTGAACTCCATCCAGTTCAGAAGGCTTCCTTTATTAACCTCATGAAGTGGTGTCTGTACACTCTTAACGATCAAGAGTGAGGAGGGTACACTGTTGCTGACATTGGCATTGGCTATTCTTTTTGAAGGTTCGCTTTCATCTGCAGGTGATTCGATCTGCACATAGTTGGAGAGTACCCCCGGAGGAGCATCGATAGTCACAACAGTCGTAAAGTTGATGTCTCCGTAAACAGTGCCTGTTGTCTGTTGTCCAAGATCCCAAACGAGAATACTCTCTTTTCCCGTACCTCCGTTGAGTGTACCACATGGTTTTCCATCTTCTACCAAAGTCTTTGCATAGAGGTTACATTCTGCATCTGTTGCAGGTGAATGCACGGTAGGTTCACCGTAATTGATACCGTTGTCATATGTCCCCACGATAGAGCCTGCTTTATAGCTGAGTCCTGCAGGAAGAAGATCTGCGATCACAACATTATCTGTTTGAGGGGTAGGACCATCTACAGTAAAGCTTGGTGTCAGAGTAACGGTAGGTTCAGAACCTGGACTGACAGCAGTAGGCTGCATATCTTTGGTGATTCTTACCTTGGCTCTTTGAAGTGTCAGTCTATCGCCAGACCACCCCCCACTATGTGGATTGTCCGCATCCTGTGCGATATATTTGTTATTTATATATTTATTATCGGTCAAAGCACTTTTATACGTCGCATAATTGACTAACAATGTTTTGTTAGGGATCGGTTGTCCCGATGTCAGGTAAGTACTTCTGGCTCTATGCTTGATACGCATCGCCATATATTTTTCTACCGGTAGTGTTGATGCTGTCAGTCTGGCTTTGGAAACTGCTCCATGCTGGGATGCTTCCGTAAAAGTATCATACCATGTGATGGACGTATCATTACACTCTTTTGCCACAGTATCACCTGCAGCAGAATATGGATCAGGAGGCCATGTTCCAATGTAACCTACCGCATATTCTACTTTGATATCTGGAACGGTTTCTGTCCATCCGTAGTTAATGTCTACAGCATGTTTTCCATCATCTACTGCTGTATTTGGGTCATCTGTACCATCTTCATGAAGCAGAACCATCTCATAGGTTTCCGTATCTATTACGTCACAAATGGCAGGGTTGGCAATATCGGTACCTCCTGAATTGCTATAAACCGTATAGGTACCCCACATAGTTCCGGGGGTTGCCGTACCGTCTCCTCCCCATACAATAGCAGCATCGGTAGGTGGATACCACCAATCATTTGTTGTACCGTCACTTCCCCATTCCAGTCGTTGATCAGCTTGGTCACTCCATCCTCTTCGATATGTTTTGGACCATGATCCTCTTGCTGCATAGAGTGTATAGGAGTAACAGTTGTCTTTTTCGCTTTCTTCTGCTCCATTGAAGTTTGCAGTTCCTGAAATACCTTTAGGCGTAAAGCTTGTGACACAGTTTTTTGTTCCCAATATACCATCATCAGCATTTCCTGCTGTATGGTCATTACCTGCTTCAACATCACTGATTGGTACAAAAACTTTGACGGTACCGATTGCAGCGATTTTTCTATTCACAGGTAGTAATGCGCCACGTTGGGTTTTAACTGGAGCATTGGTCAGAGTACCGTCTATATGGTCTACTTGTATGTTAACATCCGTACCGCTCTGTGTACAAGTGATAGCCAGCGGTCCGTTTGGTGCGGAGACACTACGATCAGGATAAGTCGCATTTGGTGTTGCATAGGGTTCATCACTGTTGGAGTGTGTCATATCGCAGGCACCGCTACTACTCCATGTTGCGAGTACCGCATTGGGTGCGATCTGGCTTAGATCATCGATGAATGAGACGGTTGCATCTGCACCTCCCTGTAATGCTTCATTTCCTAAAGAAGGATTGATAGGGTCATCTGTTTCACCATCTACTTCATCTACTTCAATGATAAAGTTGTACCATAGTATCCATCCCGTCTCTCCTGTATCAGGGTTGGTTTGCCCATATTGTGTGGTATAGTATCCGGATCCCCTGTGTTTGTCGATGTTCCAGCGTGGTGATGCTGTAACAACTATTTGATCCTCATCGTTAGGATTTGTGGTTTGTGTGGTATCCGTTACCGGTGAAGCATTGGGAGATTCAATTTTGAACTCAATATATCCTGGTGTGGATCCATTAACTGCATCTCCTTCCACTTTAACGGCAAAGGCCATATCTTCTGCAAAAGAACCTACATCATTGGTATCAAAATCTTTTTTGATACAGACGACTGTTTTTTTATCTGCTGAAAGTGTACTGTCAGGAAGTAGACACGAACCTGGTATTCCATCCCAAATAAATCCAGTACCGGAAGGAAGTGTACCTGTAATGGTTACTTGTTCTTCATCTCCTCCCGCATTGCCAATCCAACTGTATGCAGCGATTGCTTCAAAGCTGTCATTAGTACGGACGATCATATCTCCTTCATAGTAATCGTCATCAGGGTTGTTTGGGGTACCATTATCATTCAACCCGGGATCATCACTCATATCACATCCTGGTGTTCCATTTGCATTGGTATTGGTACTTGGACAGATGTTTCTTCCGTTGACAGTATCTCCAACATTATTAAGATTTCCTGCAAGTCCCCCTGTTTTACCATATTTTGCTATAAGTGTCACCTGTGCTGCATTTCCTATTGTTGTTATTACCATAACAACAAATAGCCATTTTAAAGTACGCATATATGTCTCCCCTTTTTTGTAACATAACCATTGAAGCTATTCTCTCTCCATAATATTTATAGAATTGAGTTCAACAGTACATTATACAAAGAAAAAATCTCCTAAATGCAACATAAAAATATTTAAGTTCCTATTTTTTTAATGACCCAGGAAGCGTTGTTTGTATTTTTAACAGCATTATAGTAAGTACGGTCTTCCGTATCGGTTTGGACGATCAGTGTATAGGTAAATGGTATAGCCTGTAGTTCTAAAGTACTGTTACCCCTTACTTTGATCTTACGTACATGCATATTGGCATCGGGCAGGGAGAAGAGTTTTATTGGTTTTCCCAGTTTTTTATCTGCGATTGAAAATGCATAGACCCCATTGTCACGTGCCGATCCTGCAAGTAGGTATTTTCCTTTATTTGTATGCAGTAGGG
>Ga0256828_1001129_pt1 | contig 16958 bp, 23 predicted proteins | sample CV88metaG_FD_185993 | JGI IMG/M metagenome (GOLD analysis project Ga0256828, IMG submission 185993) | Hydrothermal vent microbial communities from East Pacific Rise, Pacific Ocean - CV88 | ecosystem: Environmental > Aquatic > Marine > Hydrothermal vents | place: Pacific Ocean: East Pacific Rise...
TTGTAGTTTTCTCACCTACATTTCTGAATTTATTACAGTAGATTGTAAACTCTTCATTATCAATCTTTACTAACATCTCTTCTTTCATATTAGCATTCTTGATTAAGAAGTCTCTAAACTTAGCAGCAGCAGCTAACTCACCATCTTTTAACTCTTGGTTAAAGGCTTGTAACTCTTCAGTTGTGAATTGAATACCGTCATCTAACCACATTTTACTTGTTGGCGTAGAAGAACCATAAATTTTTCTCATAATAGATTTAAACTGTACCCTATTAGTCACTACATCATGACTCCAAGCATCTTGAATAGTATCACCTATCATATTAGTTCTTTTCATAAATGGCTTATGACCTAATAACAATCCTATGATTGCTAATACACTAGCTGATACATCTATCTCTATAGGTACAGACCATTTTCTATATTCAAATGTCTCAATAACTTTAGCACATTCTTCTAAAGTCATAGTACCTAATTCATACTTTCTTAAAGCTAGTACTTTCTGATAGTTTCCTCTTACATTTAAAACTCTATCAATATCTTCATAAAGTCTTTCTAACCATATATTCTCATATAAGTCATCTAACTCTATATCTTCAATTAAAGTTCTGTTAAAGTATGCTTCTCTACCAAACTCAATTTTACCTTCTACAGTACCATTTTTATAACCTAATAACTCACCTATAAATAGATACACATTTTTAAGTCCGTTAGCTGTTGCAATATTTCTATGTTGTTTAGGTATTACCAACATTGAACGCATAATTTTAAAACCTACTGGATTACCAATTTTATCTAACATACTCATTTTTCTTCCCTTTTGTTTTTTATTTATATTTTTATAACTTAAGGCAGAACATCTTACTTGATGTTTCTACCTCTCCAATCTATATTATTTTGCCCAGGAGTATATGTCATACCCTCAGCATAAATATACGACTCAACTACTTCTTCACCTGTTACGGCATAGTTAGCTAAGTCCTCTTTTATACTAGTATGTTTCTTAGACATTTTTTCAATTCCCTTATTTACTAAAGCTATTACCTCATCCTGGTACTTAGCTATTGTACCAGTATCGAACTGAAACTCTGTGTTACCAGCTTTTCTGAAACCTTCTCTAACTAACCCAGTTTCCATAACTTTTCCAGCTACTCTTACTTTATTGTTAGAGGTAGATTTCTCAGTATTTGTTAAAACATAAGCATTAAACTTATTGTTCAATCTAACCTGAGCTAACTCTTCTTTAGTTACATACTCAAGTAGTTTATCTTCATTTATGTAAGCTTCTGCCCAATTCCTACTAGGATTAGCTATTGAAGTTACCCAACCAGATTTAGACAGAACTATTAAAGCACTATTAACTGCTTTAACATTTTCTACTTTCTTAATCCAATAGGGTAAAGATATGGTACCTTTTGTACCTTGCTTCAAATATGCTCTAAACATAGCTTGAAACATATAGTCTACCTTACGATATATTTCTTTACCATATTTTTCTTCAAAACCTGTTATTTTAGGTAACACTAACTTCTCATCTAATATTTGACTTCTTATCATTTAATCCCTCCTACAGAATTAATAATATATATAACAATAGTGCTGGTTAAATAAGCAGTCCTAAGACTACTTACTTATATCTAGTCATTGATAACGAAGTCACCTCCTTCATTATCTAATACTTCAGCTTTCTCAAACTCTTCTTTTTGCGTTACAGCTTTCTTTAACTCCCTATCAAAATAAGCATTATATTTAGCTTCTGTAATATCTGAAGCAGCAAACTCCATAAGTCCTAACTCCATATAGACTGATGTTAGTAGAGCTGAGAACTCTTCAAAGTCCCCTTTCTCTTCATCTACTAACTTACCATCTTTTGAGAAATAAGCTGGTCTACCGAAAGCTAATACAGCTTGTTGTAATAGAATCTCATTTACTCCTGAAATAGCTGAATATTCCATTAACTTTTCTTCTGTAAAGGCTTGGCTAGAGCTTAACACAATACCCATTACTAGGCTATGTCCTAATCCAAAGAACGATACTGGAAAACAGCTAATACCAAACTTCTCTCCTTTCGGAGTAATAAATGGTTCCATCATATTGATAGATCTCATAATTGTATTTAGTCTTGATGTCTCTTCTCTCATAGCTTCTGTCTTTCTTACACTTTCTAAATACTTCTCATCATCAAGTAATTTCATCTGTGCTTCTAGTCTAAGTTGCTCTGCTTTAGCTTGTTGCTCTGCAACTTTAGCTGCTAATAGTTCTTTAAATGTTGGTTGTGTTTGGTTATTTGTATTCATTGGTTTTCCTTTTATTTGGTTATTTTATTTGGTTTTGTTGACACTATTGCACATATCTCTTACTCCATAAAGCCTACCTTAATAGACTTTAGCAATAAGAATTTAATCCTATATATCTTATACTCTATAACTCATTTGACGCCTATATATTATATAGCCTATGTTTGAGTTTATTTGAGCTTAAAACTTATAAATCCTACTTTTTATTTTTGAGTAGTATTTATTCAAATATATAACAAAGTACAGAATACTTGTATTATATATTTGAGTTAGTTTGAGTTTAAAACTCTTTTATAATTTTTGAAATTATTACTTTATTTTTATTTTTTTCTTTTTTTACTTTTTTAGTAATAACATCTAAAGTATCATTTGAATACATTATTTGTACTCCATTATTACTAATATAAGTAATTTGGTATGTTTCAACTACTTCATTAGTTTCTACAATATTAATTTCTAATGCATTATCTTTCATTTTTATCCTCCTACAGATATAATATATAAGTCCTACTATAATAGTTTTAACTTATGTTTTTTCAAAGATTGTTGTTAGATTTATACATTTAAATTTATGTATGTAAACTTATTAAGGTTTTCTAACAACAATCCTACATTGGCTAATTTAGCTAAAGCCTAGATTTCTCTAAGCTTTAACTATTTTCATAAGTTTTGCTAGGTCAGAGACAGTTGCCTCTTTACCTAACAATTTTACACTAGCTTTAAGTTGGGATTTGCTCATTACAAACCCTTTCTTAATGCTTCTAACTTTTGCATATTGGCAGCAAGTTCAGCTTCGTATTTCTCTTTAACTGTATTATCTACACCTTCAAGTTCAGCATTTTCAGCTTTAACTTTAGACAAAGTTAACTTAGCAAGCCTAGCTTCTAACTTAGTAGATTGTTCAACAGACTCGATTAGACTTTCTTCTAACCAGTCTCTAGTTACAATCTCACCACTCTTAGCTATATTTGAAGCAGACTTCAATGAACTAACTGTTACTACAGTTAACTCTTGACCAATTACTTTTGCTTCATTTGTTTTAAGCATCTTCCAAACAATTACTAATCCAATTACTACTACTGCATATTCCATTACTTATCCTTTTATTTAATATTTTATTAGCTATTTCTAGCACCTATCTCAGTATCTATTTTACTGAGATTTTTTAATTTATACTAAGCCGAAGCCTAGTACGTTGGTACATTTCTATCACCTTCTTCTTCATGCATGATAGCTAAGATTCTTGAGACATAAACTTTAACAACCTTTTGGTTATCACTTCTTCTAAGTTTAAACCCAGACTCACTACAAATCTTAAAGACTTCATCTCTAGTTTTACCAAGTGCTATAAATCTCATAGCAAAGAATTCCTCATTACTCATGTTGTTAGTTGTGTTACTCATACTTAATCCTTTTAATTTAAATTTCTATCACATAGAACCTAACGAAAGATACGAAGTATCTGTAGTAAATAATTATATGAAATATAATTATGGGTCCCATATCTACGAAGTAGATAGAGGGGGGAGTGGTTTAGCATCTATGATGATAGTAGGGTATACTGAAGATTTACAGAAAAAAATAAATTTTTTAAAAAATACTTTTTGAAGATTTACAGAATAAAAAATAAAAATTTGAAAATTTGAAAAATTATGTTTTATTGTTTTAGTTATTTTTATAATTGTAGTATTGGTTATATAAATATTAAAATATAAATTTAAATTATTATATTATTAGTTTATATATTATAAAATATTGTTATATAACTTATATCGTTAAATATAAAGGTTTATAAATATAATGGTATAATGTATTTAAAATTTAAAGGCTAATAATGGCAGATAAGATTGTACAAGTATCAGATATAGAATCTGATTATTGTTTTATATTATGTAGTACAGATACTATAACATTTGTTGGTGAACTAGATGCAGAAAATGTAGATGAAATCTCTACTGGTGCTGTTCATGCTTATAGTAATGAAACTGGTGAAGAATTATATGTTATAAGACCATCTACATTAAATGATAAAGAGTACAGAGAATTTGGTACTACTGGTATGGTACTAGATAATAAGATATTAATAGGTTGTATTAATTACGATGATACAGTGGCTCAAGCATATTTAGTAGAGTTTGATGAAAAAGGTTACTATGATGAGGTTATATATAAATGTCCTGTTAATCCAGAAAGGGATTTAGATTTAACTGAGACTGTATATGTAGGTGTAAATGTAGCTATGGATAAAGAGTTTGTATATATATCTGATACAGGCTATGGTGATGATGGTGAGAATAATGAAAGGTATGGTGCAATCTTTAAATTTAATAAAGATACTGGAGATTTAGTAAAAGAGTTTCATCCAGAAGTAGAGATTAGTGAAGATATTAGAGAATTTGGTGGTGGGTTATCTGTTACAGATTCATTAGTTATTTGTAGTACAAATCCAGCATATACTGAAGGTGAGTATTTAGTAGATAATGCAGATATTTATTATTTACCGTTAGAACTAGATTCTTATAAAGTATTAGATAAACCTGATATTGAAGATTTTGGTAATGTGTTTGATGTATATACTACAACACTTGGATATACATATTTAGCTGTAACTAATACAAGATATAATAAAGATGAACCTAAAGCTTATCTATACCCTATAGAAGGATTAGATATAAAGTTACGAGAAGATATTGGTTATGCTGATGAGGCAGATACTTTAGGTGTTATTGGTGTACATATGTCAGATTTAGGAATATGTATTCATACAGTTACTAATCAAGATAATATAGAATTTTATACGTATTCTGGTAAATTATTATGGGTATATAATATAGAAGACACAGGTAATATGTATGAACCTTATTGGTATTATAATATATCTATAACAAATACTAATATTTTAGTAATTACTTTAACTAATGGTAGAATTATTATATGTACACCACCATTTGAAATAGAAGAAGAGTTACCTAAAGTGTTATTTTATAATACAGCAGTACATACAGGAAATAACTTTAAAACTATATATGGTAATAGAGGTAAGTTAAATGCTACAGTTAAAAAATTATATGATATATATGCTAGTAATTAAAGGAGTGTAAATGAGTTTAACTAAAGAAAAGATTGAACAATTATTACCTAAAGGTACTAACCATAAAGTGACAGATGAGGTGCTGTCACTTATAAATAATATTGAGAAAGATACAGAATTAATACAAGAATATGCTGAAGAGAGTATCCTTAATAATTTACCAATTTTAAGAGAAGTTAGAGTAAGTCTTAAAGATTATGTAGATGCTGTTAAGTATGTGCAATTAAAACAAAATATGGAGAACCATAAAGCTTGGGAACTTACTTTTCCTGATAAATACAATAGATTAGTACAAGAGGGTAGATGGAATAGCTCTCATGTAAGTTATTATAATTCTAGACCTATAGTTGTTAAATTAGAAGCTCAAAAACTATTAGATTATAAAGCTTTATATGCTCCTGTATTTTACCAACAAATTCAAGTACAAGCTAGATTAGCTGCTGGTACTGATGCTAATGGAAATCCTACAAGTGGTACAGTACAACAATTAGCATCTAAAACACTACTAGAATTACTTAAACCTGAAGAAGCTAATAAGTTAGATATTACTATAGGTCAATCAGAAGAAGTTAAAAGTAGTATGGATAAAATACATGATACTTTACAAGAAATTGCTATAAGTCAACAAAAGGCTTTACAATCAGGTATGAAAATTGAAGATATTCAAAAATTACGATTAGTTAAATCCAATGAAATTGATGTGGAGGTATACGATGAATAAATCAGTTTTATATGATTTTCCTGTAACATCTAAAGGTGTTATAGAAGCGTTCTCTGATAATGTACTAACTGTTGACAAGATGCTTGACTATCCTGATGTATCCTTAGATTGGTATATACCTAGTTTAGATGCATTTGATTTTATGAACTTTATTAGACTGGTGTTAGGTGAAGAACCAGAAAACACTTCACCAAAAGCTCATTATTTCTTAATTGATTGTATATTCCAAAATGATAATGTAAGACCATATTTTGAGGCTAGGTCTATAGATTTTGATGAACTTAGAGGTAGAACAATTATCCTATGTACTAGAGAATTTGGTAAATCTGTACTTATTGTTTATCTTATTTTGTATATGGCTGTTAAAGGTAAGATACCAAATTTTGGTAAAGTTAACTATGGATTATATGTGTCAGATTCTATGAGAAATGGTGTTAAGACCACCATGGAGACTATAGGTAAAGTGTATAATGAAAGTGCTTACTTACAAAGTGTGTTTGAAGAAGTTAGATTAGTACAAGATGAAGTAAATTTTGTAAGACACCCTACAACTAATAAAGATAAAGAGTTATATAAAGAGTATGTAACAATACTCGGTAAATCTCCTAAAAATGTACCTGGAAGGATGAAGAGAACATTTAGTGTATCTGGTCTTGGTGCTGCTACTGGCGGTAGAGGTTCTAGAGATGGTTTAGCTAGACCTCAGTTTGCTATATTTGATGATATGGTACCGTCTGAGTCGGATGCTGCTTCTGATACAGTTTTAAATAATATTGAATCAACAATAGAAGCAGATGTATTAAAAGCTTTAAGTGGTAATGGTAATTTCGCTATTGCTATTGGTACACCTTATAATAAGAAAGACCCTATCTATAGAAGAATTGAACAAAAATCTTGGTTGCCTGTAGTATTCCCTAGAGCTGCTAAAGTACCTATAGATGGTATGAAAGAGTCAGAATTTCAATCTGTTTGGGATGATAGACATACATTTAAACAATGTAGAGTGGATTATTTAAGAGCTAAAAGAGCTAGTGATAGTGGTGATGAAGAACCTATGAGAAGATTGCTACAAGAGAACTATTTGAGAATTAGTAATGAAGAAGATAGGTTAGTACCAGAGTCTTTAATACAATTTGCTAATACAACTAAAATACAAGCTAGAGCTAGTAAATATAATTGGTACTTAACTACAGACTATACAAGTACAGGTAGTAGAGGTAGTGACTTTAGTGGAGCAGCATTATGGGCAGTAGCGAGTAGTGGTGATATATTCTTAGTAGATTTAACACTTAGAAAATTAGAGTTAGATGAACAATATAAAGAGACATTTAGAATGGTTGAAAATGTACTAGGAAAAGCTAGATGGGTAGATGTTGGTGTTGAAGTAGATGGTCAACAAAATATTCATATATATTCTTTAAAAAAGATGATGGTAGATAGAAATACATTCTTTAGTTTTGCTAAACAAAAAGGTGCTAAGATAGGTTCTGAAGGTATTAGAAGTAAATTAGAGGGTGGTAATAAACATTGGAGATTTAGACAAATGTTGCCATTATTTCAAAATAGGAAAATCTGGTTTAATGAAGCTTTAAAAACTTCACCTGATATGATAGAACTTATGGAAGAAATTAAGTACACATCATATACAAGTATCGGATCTAAACATGATGATGGTCTAGACCTAATATCTCAGATAAATATGATAGATATTATATACCCAGTAAAAGAATATAGTGAAAGAGACAGTACAGATGAAGTTGTTAAAGCATCTGCAATGAACAGGTATATATGGGATGATATTGAAGAAGATAACGAAGATACAGCATATGATAGTTACAATGGTTAAATATTATGATATACTTCTAGTTAAACTAATATAGGATACTATGTATGACATATGGAAGATTTAAAAATTTAACTAGTGCCTTACTTATTCAAGATGTTACACTAACTGAAGAAGAAGAAGAACTATTAGGCTTATTAGAATACGCTTATAGTAGAGTAGCTATGGAAGCTAACTCTATTCATTTGACAGTCCCTACTCCTTATGGTTATAAGATAGCTAGACAAATTACTGAAGAGCAATATATAAGATTTCCAGAGTTGCCTGAAAATGATGACTCTATTATGGATATTGATGAAACTCTGATACCAGCAGTATCTAGGTATATTTGTAGCTTTATTAGTGTTAATAAAGCACAATTTCATGAACTTAAAGCATTTGAAATTATTAGAGATTATAATCAAGAACTAGAATCTTATATTGAAAAATTAGAACAATATGGTTATCTTACAGAACTTAATACAGAAAATCAATCAGGTTCTGTTATGTTATCAGTACCTTAGGAGATATTATGAATAGCAAAGAATTTTATTACCCTGTAAAATGGGTGTTTAATAGAACATATACATTTGAGACTAGGTTAAGACAATTTACAGGAACTACTGAAAAATTCTTAATTAATGGGACTCGGACTAAAACTAATGAAGATTTTTATATACCTCATATAGAACCTGTTATATTCGAATTTCCTTATGGTACAGATATAGAAGAAATTGATTTAGGTGGTGCTTGTATAGGAGATGATACTCAGTTACCAAGTTTATCTAGATTTCAAAAGTTAAAAGTGTTTAATGCTGGTAGAACTTCTGATGAATCTTCATATAAGAATCAATTTAATGGTAATTTAGAAAAAATAGGTAGAGGTCATGCTTTAGAATATTTAGACTTATATGATAATGCTATAAGTGATAATAATGCCTTTGGTCACTTAAAATATTGTAGAGAATTAAAATATTTAGATTTATCATATAATAACTTGTATGGTAGTTCTTTTAATGGTATAGAAAACTTAACGAAATTAGAGCATTTAGATATTAATAGTTGTAAGATGCTGCATACAGATGCTACTGATGTATTTAGATATATGCCTAATTTAAAATATTTAAATGCTAAGTATGCTACTATTAGACTAGGTTTAACAGACCAATTTGTTAATTGTACAGAATTAGAATATTTAAACCTAACAGCCAATAATATGGAAGGTTATATAACAGATTTAGATAAGTGTACTAAACTTAAGTATTTACTTATTGATGGGTGTTCATTTGGTGGTAATTTAGATAATATTAAAGATTTACAAGAATTGGAAGAAATAAGTTTATTTGCTGATGCTCATGCAGATGATGATGAGAGATTATCAGATGTGAGTGCTTTAAGTAATTTATCTTCATTAAAAAAACTAACTTTAGGTGGACAGCATGAATTTGGAAATGTACTAGATTTAGAAAATAGTTTAGAAACTATAGAATACTTAGATTTAACTAAGTGTCATTTAGATGAAGCTCCTAAAGACATTGAAGATATGACAAGCTTAACCTACCTAGATTTAGAATATAATAGTTTAGATACAGATGAAGTAGATAGAGTGTTACAAGCATTAGTTGATAATGGTTTAGAGAATGGTTTTGTTAATATGCGTGATGGTAGTAATGAAGAACCTAGTGATGATGGTAAAGCAAATAAAGATACTTTAGAAGACAGAGGTTGGACTGTACAAACAGAGTAACTAGGAGGTAATATGTAGTATACAAAAATGTAAAGTATATAAATAAATAGTAAAGGATAATTATGGCAGATGCTATAGACATAGATAATGAAGATAAAGGTACATACCTTACTACTGGTGCTTTGTATAAATTAGAAGCTGACCAGAACTGTGTAATACAAAATTGTAAAGGTTATGGTTTACATTATCAATTTGATGATGTTGACCAGAAAGGTTGGCATATACTAGATACATATGAATCACTAGTTGTACCGACTGATAAGACTGTTTATTTTAAAAGTATTAGTGGTATTGGTAAAATAACTAGGACTAATATATGATACTTAATTATAATAGAATTACAGACCCGTTTGGTGTATTCTTACTTAAACTCATAGAAGACCTTGATGAGATGGGTTTTATGAGAGATGATGAAGAGAATATTGTAACAGAGAAATTTACTGTAGCTTTGACAGAAGATACACCTATTATTACAGATGATAGAGTAGTACAATTATGGGCTAATAAAACAGCTGATGATGATAGTACAAAATATGCTGAACTTACAGTAGCCTCAGATGGATTATCTACTGCGTTTACATTAAAAGACAAAGATGGTAATGTATTAGAAAGTATGACTTTAAATGCTGATGGTACTGCTTCTATTGATGGTGATTTATCAGTTGGTAATTTAGTAACAGATGGTACAGTAGATGGTAGAGATGTATCTGCTGATGGGGATAAACTAGATGGTATTGAATCTGGAGCTACTACTGACCAAACTGATGAAGAGATAGAGACTGCTTATAACAATAGAGTACTTATAGCTACTGATGACCAAGTTAAAGATACATCAGATGGTACTGTGTATAGATATACACCAGAACTTATAAATAGTGCTATTAAAGAGCAAGTAGATGCTGCTGTAGCTAGTGAGATGAGTTACAAAGGTAGTTATGATGCAGATGCTAATGAACCAAATCTAGATGATAGTCCAGATACTGGAACTATATCTATTGGGGATATGTATACTGTAACTGTAGCTGGAGATTTTTATGATGTACCAGTAGCTATAGGTGATACATTAATAGCTGAAGTAGATGATGCTGGAAGTATAGATGATTGGACATTAGTTAATAGAAATATAGAAGAAAAAGCTAGTGAGATTAAAGTAGAAGCTAGTGGTAATTTAACTAGTACTGATGTACAAGCTGGGTTAGAAGAGTTGCAAAGTGATATAGATACTTTAGAGTCTAATAAAGCTACAAAGCTACAAACATCTGATACAAACACAGTATATGATGATGCTAGTACAGATACAAATTATAAACTATATGTAGATAATGGTGATATTATCTTAGAGGAGATATAATGGCTAGTGGTGATAAGGTAGTAATAGCTAGTAAAGAGTATGTAGCTAATTCTATATTAGATAACATAGTAGATGATATAAATACAGATGATAGTACTAAATCTGTTAGTGCTAAACAAGTTAAGATTTTAAATGATAGAACTATTAAAAATGATGAAGATGGTGTAATAAACGGTAGCTTAACTGTAATTGAAGATGATGATAGACAAGTTGACATCTATAATAGTTCACTTCGGTTATGGGCTAATAAAAGTGCTAATGATGATTCAACTAGATTTCTAAATATCAATATGTTTGATGATGGTACAGCTTTCGCTTTAACTTTAAAAGATAAAGATAGTAATGTACTAGAAGCGATTACAATAGCAGACGACCATTCATTTACATACAATGATAGAAAGTTAGTAGATTCTTATGGCTCTACTGGCGAATACGCTAGTATGGATTTATATGTAGATTATGCTAATGGTGATGATAGTGGTCCTGGTAGTATTGACGAACCATTTAAGACTATAGCTAGAGCTGCAAAAACAACTTTGTATTCTGGTGGTAGGTTTAATATTTATTTAGATAATGTTACAGAACATGTTTTACCTGATGAGGATATTAATATTTATGCAACTAATGTTCACTTTGTGTTATGGGACAATGCTGATGATGAATCTAACTATAAGATTAAGGTAAGTGTGTATGATGATGGTGACTATAGTTTCTTTAGAAAATTTTACGTATCTAGAGGTGGGTCACTACGATTTTACTACTGTACTTTTACAGGCTTAAGTCGAAGTAATGATTTATCTTTTAAAATAGATGATTATGGGTCAGCATTTATTACTTGTAATGAATTTTTAACTGTATATCTTGACCACTGTGTAGTAGATATGAGTGACTGCATCAATGCTAGTATTGTGTTAATAACTAGATATTATATTGTAGGTACGTCTATTAATGTATATAAATCAGATATTACATTAGGAAATGATTCGTCTATATCATTAGTAAATAACAGAACAAATACACCTTTTGTATATCAACGACTCTTTAGTACTTTAGATTACCGTTATAACGATAATACTAATAGAGAGATTAGACATCTGACTTATGGAAATAAAAATGTACAAACTAATGTACCAGATTTATATACTATAGGACGTATAACTATTGATGATGACAGCGTAGGTATAATAAAATTACCTACAAGTAACGGTACATATAGACTTATAGTAGGTTCATATGAATACCCTCACGGTAAATTTCAAGGTATTTTATTTACAGATACAGGTGCATCTTCATTTATATGTGCTGTGAATATCAGCCCTGATAATAGTGACTATATAGAAACCTATTATGATACAGACCTAGATGGGACAACTTCTGAAGATGGTCATATAGGTTTAGCTGTTAATGATGATGTTGATGAGCTACAAATTGAGAATAGGATAGGTGGTGCTTATTATTTTGCATTAGAACCTATAGAGGTAAGGTATAGTTAATGAATAATATAATTGAATTAATTGATAACGGTAAACATAATAAAGCTTTTGCAATACTACTTGTTGAGTATATAGAAAATAAGTATCCTGAAAAAATACAAGAATTAAAATTAAAGTATAATATGTTATTTTTAAAAGATACTACTAAAAATTTTTATGATACTACTATACCTGGGTATCGTAAATTTAGTGTCTGGGTAAAATCTAATATATCAAATAATTTACTAAATGAATTTAAAGATTATGTGAATACTACAACAGAGTATAAATACATGTATCTTAAAAATGCTATGTATAAAATAGAGCGAACTAAATTACTTAAGAATGGTAAAGTGTTTAAAATAGGTGATTATAGCTTATGGTTCAATGAACATCTAGCTTCTATGTTTATGACTAAAGTAAACTCTATCGTTTTATTAGAGAGAGACGTAGTATTTTGGAAAGATGTACATAACAAAAAAATTGCATTAACTATCAATGAGTCTAAAGAGTTAATAAGGAAATTGTTAGATACTCTAGATTATGTATATTTTAATTCTAAGATTTAATAGATGTATTTAGCATTTTATGGTAACAACTATGGAAGTATTTACGGTAAATTTATAAGATGGTGGACTTCTCCACTATCTTATAAACTAAATGGTAAATGGAAGATTACTTACAGTCATGTAGAAATAGTTTTCTCAGATGGTATGATGTTTAGTGCTAGTTCTTATGAAAATAAAGTAAGGTTTAAAAAACATAGTTTTACAGGTAAAGCTTGGGATAGGTTTAAATTATCTATATCTAAAACCGATGAAGATATTATTAGAGAGAACTGTGAAGTTAGAGTAAATAAAGGAGAGAAGTATGATTACCTAGGTTTGATAGGATTTTTAATATTTAATACAGTAGAAAGTAAAGAGAGAAGTTTTTGTAGTGAAGTTTGTACTACTGAGCTACAAGAGTATGTACCTGAGTTAAAAGACTTAGTTCCACATAAGACATCACCAAATGACATGGCAATAGCTTTAAAGTTTGGTGTATTTAATAAATAACAAAAGGAATATGTTGTGGTAGTAAACCAAACAATAGCTGTTAAAGCAGCATCAACTAGTGGTGGCTTTATGACAACTATGGTTCTATTCACAGACCCTATATATCTTGTATTAGCCTTTATAGGTGCATTTGTAAGTATGGGTTCAGCATACTATGATTATGGTATAAAAAAGAAAGAACATGAAGTAGCACATACAGTGTGTTTAAAAGTACTTAACTTAGAACTTATTAGAGCATTTATTATAGGTGCTATATTATCTGTATCATCTTTTCTATTATTTATAGGAGGTGGTAATACATTACTTAACCATTTTGTAGATGATAAATTAGCTATTGAGTTGATACCATCATTTTGGTTTATGTTAACTATATGGTTAACTACCTTAGCTGTACCTATATGGGAATATACAACAAGTATTCCATCAAGAATAATTAATAAAATATTAGGAGAAAAATATGGTGTCTGAGTTTATGCTTTTATACCTTACTTCTAGTGCTATGTTAATACTACTATGGAAAACTAAGTCCTTACAGGTAAGTATATCTACTACTTTTACAGTAGTAGGTATAGGTATTGCTGGAATATTTGGTACATTTGGTAGTATAGAACATATGGTATTAATACTTATAGCATTAATAACAGTACTAGTATGGAGAGTAATACCTCATAATAAACAAGATGTATGGAGTAAAGTATGATAGAATTATGGGAATGGTTATTAGAACCATTTAAAGTAAAAAGAGTTTTACTTAAAAATTATGTAGGTTATTATAATAAATGACCTACTTTTTAAGTATATTAGCTTGTGTTATTAGTTACTTATTATTTACTCTATACTCATTTAATAATAAGATAAATGAATATGAAAGTACTAATAAGATTAGACAAGAACTACACAAACAAGAAGAGATTAAGATTGATAAATTTAAATCTAATCAACAAAGGTTATTTGAAAGGAACATAACTTATGAAGTACCTAGCACTATTGGTATTCACACTATTAATTTTTAATGGGTGTACAAAGGAAATATATATTGAGCCTGAATACCCTAAATTAAAGGTATATAATGAGTTAGACTTTACAGATATAGAATTAGTATATGAGGTATACAATGAAGATGTTTAAAGCTCCAATGAAAAAGATGGAGGAAGTGTTTAAAAAGCTTAAAGAGTATAAAGAATGTTGTAAAACATTAAATGAACAAAATAAGCTTTATAATAAAGAATTTGTAAAAGATGGTAGTAATAATGAGAAATAAAAAATTTAGTTCTGTTGGTAATGTATTAGACCCTAATAAATTATATAAAACAGATAAACGTGTAATTAAAAAAATTGTAGTACATTGTACTGCTTCATCTAGTTCTAATACTAGTGTAGATGCTAAGATGATTGATGGTTGGCATTTAGATAGAGGTTGGTCTGGTATTGGGTATCACTATGTAATTAAGAGAGATGGTACATTAGAGAAAGGTAGATGGGTAGATAATGCTGGAGCTCATGCTAGAGGTCATAATAGAAGTACTATTGGAGTAGTTTATGCTGGTGGTATCAAAGGTGTAGTTAAAGGTAAATATATTCCTGATTTTGATAATATGACAGAAGAACAACATAAGACATTAACACAAACACTTAAGACATTAAGAGATATGTATGACTTAGAAGTTTGTGATGTTATTGGTCATAATGAATTACCTAAGGTAACTAAAGATTGCCCTTGTCTTAATATGAGACATATCAGAGAAGAGTTAGTTTAAGTTATATTAGATATACTTATATAAATAATAAAATTATAAGAAAGGATACTATTGGAAGATAATATTGAAAAAGATAAAATTAAGTCTAAACCAAAAGACTTACAACCATCTTGGAAAAATCAACCTAAATTTGCTGATTTGTATTCTAACTATACTGATGCTCAAGAAGACCAAGCTTTAGTAATTGCTGATTTAGATGAAAGAGAAACTAACTTAGATGGTGGTCCAGCAGTAAATGCACCTAAAGGTAAAAGTTCTGCTAGACCTAAACTAATTAGAAAGCAGTTAGAATGGAAAATTCCAGCACTAGAAGAACCTTTCCTAAATACAGTAGATATGTTTCAAATTAAACCTAGAACATACGAAGATGTAGATAAAGCTAAACAAAATGAATTACTTATTAACTACCAATGGTCTACTAAAGTAGATAAAGTAAGACTAGTAAATAATATATCTAGAACTATTGCTACTGATGGTATTGTTATTGTAAAGACTGGTTGGGAAACTGATGAAGAAGAAATAATGGTAGATAAAGAAGTACCTGTATACGCTTCTCCAGAAGAATCTATTCAAATTATACAACAAGCATTAGAGTCTGGTGAAATGTCTGAGGAGCAAGCTCAACAAATACTAGAGTCTGGTCAACCAGTACAGAAAGGTACAGAGGTAGTACAAGTACCAGAGTATAGGTTAATTAAAAACCAACCTATGTATACTGTATGTGATACTAGAAATGTTATATTAGACCCTACAGCTAATGGTGTTATTGAAGATTTACAATTTGTAATACATGAATATGATACTACTATGAGTGATTTAAAACGAGAAGAATTTTATGAAGAAGAAGATGAAAACGGAGATAAAACATCTTATGGTATTTATAAAAATTTAGAGTTTATTGAACCAGCCCATACAAGTAGAGATTATGAAAATGATACAGATTATGATGATACAACATTTGAATTTGTAGATGAGCCTAGACGTAAGATGAGAGCTTATGAGTATTGGGGTTATTGGGATATTGATGGTGATGGTCAAACAGAAGTAATTGTAGCAACATGGATTGGTAAAACGCTTATCCGATTAGAGAAAAGTCCATACCCATTTGATGGTTTACCATTTAGTATTGCTTCGTATATGCCAGTAAAAAATAGTTTTTATGGTGAAACTGATGGAGATTTGTTAGTAGAGAATCAAAATGCTATTGGTAGAATGACTAGAGCTATGTATGATATTACTGCTGATATTGCAGTAGGTCAAGAGTTTATTGATGAAACATTGCTGTCTGCTACACAAAAGGCTAACTATAAAGCTGGTAGAACAGTGTACACTAGAGCTGGTATGTCAGCTAAAAACTCTATCTACAAATCTACTATTGAAAATGTTCCTAGGTCAGTGTTTGATATGATTAATTATGCTAATACAGATACTGAATCATTAACAGGTACTAAAGCATTTAGTCAAGGTATTGGTTCACAAGCATTAGGTAGTGTAGCGACAGGTATTAGAAGTTCATTAGATGCTACAGCTAAGAGAGAGTTATCAATTCTTAGAAGATTATCTAATAACTTATTTAAAGATTTAGCTGTTAAAACTATTATGATGAATCAAGCTTTTTTAGATGAAGAAGAAGTTATTAGAG
>Ga0256828_1001130_pt1 | contig 16956 bp, 18 predicted proteins | sample CV88metaG_FD_185993 | JGI IMG/M metagenome (GOLD analysis project Ga0256828, IMG submission 185993) | Hydrothermal vent microbial communities from East Pacific Rise, Pacific Ocean - CV88 | ecosystem: Environmental > Aquatic > Marine > Hydrothermal vents | place: Pacific Ocean: East Pacific Rise...
AGTATGGTACAACTATATATCACGCAGTAAATATGTCTCCTTCATATATTATACATAATGGGAAAGTATATAAATGAAAAAGTTTTTTATAGCCCCAATAAAAGCATATCAGTATATATCAAGAGTATTACCTGCCAATTGTAGATATTATCCTACCTGTTCAGAGTATGCTAAATGGCAATTTGAGTTCAATAGAGTAGATAGAGCTTTAGTAGCATCTACTCTTAGAATTTTAAGATGCAATCAGCTTTTTGATGGAGGAATAGATTATCCCATTATTAAATATACTCCTCCAAAACTGTTGTGTTTGAGTAGTGATAGTATCAAAGTCAAATATTGGATTGTTCCTAAAGGTGGTAAAGAGTTTTTTGTTTTGAGGGATTTTGGGTGGATAAAAGAGTAGATGATTTTAAAAATTTTGTAGATAACTGTTTAGCTAAAAATACTCAACAACACTATTATCAAGTGGGGATAATTACTCCACAAACTATAAGAGTGTTAAAAGAGTATAATATTGAAATCTCTACAAAAGAGATTTATCTTACACAAAAAGGTTTAACACATCTATATAGACCAACCAAAAGAAATAGAAATAAAGCCCTTAGGTTAGAAGATATTTATACTATCCCAACGATTTTAAAATATCCATCAGCTATTTTTTTAGATACACAAAAAAATAGACTCAATCTACTATACTGTTTCCAAAATTCACAAAAATGTTTAAAACTTATAATAGATACAAAAAATTATATTCATCGAGGGGAAAAACTAACTATAGTAAAAACAGCAGGGTATATATATCCATATGATATGAAAAATAGTAAATATAAGCTAATAGATGGATTATGGGAAATGCAAGGAGAGACCGTTACCCTCTCATAGAGTCTGTAAAAACACACTCTGGTGGCACAACGGATTGTTTCCACCCCTCTTGCTACTTTTATTATATTATAAAATATATTATAAAATTCTTTATATTTTCCTATTTATATTTCATTAACCTTATTAATATAGTGATTTTGAGAAAAGTAAAGTAGAGATTAGAGATAAAGAAATAAAAAATTTTTAATTATTACAATAGTTTTTAACTCTATTATTAGTATAATCACAAAAAATAATATAAAGAGTTTAAATGCTTCAACCTACTAGAGAAGATATTTGTTTTTTTGTTCAAAATTCTATTTCAGACAAACAATTTAATCAAGAACTTCTATTTTCTCTCCCCTCTATAACTATTAAGCGTATCAAAAAAATATTATATTTTGATTTAACTCCTTATATTGGGGTGATTAGTTCCCATAGTGTGCGTCATGTTAATCATGGTCATCCCAATGATATAGAGTATATTTGTGAGATTATAGAGATTTTAGAAAGTTTTTCTCGTGTAGAAAAGAGTATTACACGATGCAATAAAACAGGAGTCTCTTTAGTAAGTTTAGTTTTTTATAAACAGTTTGATAACAATACAATTAAGCTAGTAAAATTAAAAGTTCATAGAAAAAAAAGATTGGAGTTAAAAACACTATTTATAAAAGATTAGCAGACCAAAAACTGCTAAGTTTTACGGGTGTTTGCCAATGCCTTACCTAAGTAATCCCTGACTTTACGCCCTAAACGAACTCCGATGGTTTTATATGGCAAGAGTTACTTGCTGATATTATTATATCAAAAGTTTTAATATAAAACAATGGTTATTTTATTATAAGTCTAAAATAACCAAAAAATTTTAAAGCTCAGGTTTTAAAGCTTTGTCTGTAGCATCAGGAAGTATTGGATATTCTACTTTTGGTTTTTCTCCTGTTAGAGCATTTAGAAAGGTTACTATAGAGTTAACTTCTTTATCACTAAGTGTTGTACCAAGTTGAGTTTCACCCATAATTTTTACAGCCTCATTTAGACTCCATACAGCACCATTATGGAAATATGGAGCAGTTTGAGCTATATTTCTAAGTGTTGGTGTTTTTACCATTCCATTTTTATCACCTTTGAAATCTCCAACAGAGGCATATTTATATGGTTTCGCAATTGGGAATTTTTGCATTCCTCCACCTAATGCTACACCACTATGACAACTTGCACAACCTTTGTCTATAAATATTTTTAGACCCTCTTTTTGAGCATTATTTAATGCGTTACTGTCTCCTGCTAAAAACTTATCATAAGCAGATGGAGTTACTAGGGTTCTCTCAAAATTACCTATAGCTTTTCCTATTGTTTTAATAGTAATCTCTTCATTTGGATAAGCTTTTTTGAACTCCTCTACATAAGCTGGAATTGCTTTTACATTTTTAACTGCATCTTCTTGACTCATTGCCATTTCTGGAGAGGCTTGGATTGGTCCTGTTGCTTGGTCTTCCACATCTGGACTTCTTCCATCCCAAAACTGTTTTCCTGTAAAAACAGCATTATATACAGTAGGAGAGTTTAGATGATGTGGATTTGCTGTCCATTTATGTCCTGTAGCCACTGGAACACCATCATCTCCACCTAAAGCTAGATTGTGACATGTATTACATGATATTAGATTACTTTTAGATAATCTTGGGTCGAAATATAGTTTTTTACCTAATTCTACTCTCTCTGGAGTTATTTTATTATCTTTATTATCTATTAGTTTTAATAACTCTTTTTTATCTGTTGGAATTGGTTTAAGTCCTGCATCTGTGGCTTTTTTTATTAAAGCATCACTTGCTATACTACTTATACTTAATGAAATACCTAATGCTATAACTTTTTTTATCATATTTCTATGCTCCTAAAATTTTAAATTTTAGAATTATAGCAATCTTAGATTAAAAGATAATTATTATTATTAACTAATTTATATTTAAAAAATTTAATCATAATAGTTAGTCTGATTAGGATGTTTTAATCATTTTTAAGGCAAAATCCATTTCAAAAAGGATTTATCAATGTCTATAACACTAAATTCTCCACTAGATATGCACCTACATCTAAGAGATAATGAGATGCTTAAAACTGTAGCACCACTTAGTGCAAAAAGTTTTTCAGGAGCTATTATTATGCCAAATTTAGTTCCACCTGTTACTACAAAAGAGGGTTTAATATCATATAAAAATAGAATTATAGATGCTATTGGAGATAATAATTTTATTCCATATATGACTCTATTTTTCAAGTCAACATATACAAAAGAGTTTCTAAAATCTATAAGAGATGAATTAACAGCTATAAAACTATATCCAGCAGGAATTACAACTAACTCAGAAGGAGGTGTAAGTGGTTTTGATATAGAGGAGTTGAGAGAGACACTAACAGCTATGAGTGAGTTAGGAATTCCATTATCTATTCATGGAGAGACCAATGGTTTTGTAATGGATAGGGAGGCTGAATTTGTATCTATATATGAAAAATTGGCTTTAAATTTTCCAGAGTTAAAGATTATTATGGAGCATATTACTACAAAAGAGTCAGTAGAAGCATTAGATAGATTTGAGAACTTATATGCGACTATAACTTTGCATCATTTGATGATAACACTTGATGATGTAGCAGGTGGGATGTTGGAGCCTCATCTATTTTGTAAACCTATTGCCAAAAGACCAGAAGATAGAGAAGCTCTAAGAGAAGTAGCTCTAAAAGCTCATCCAAAAGTTTCATTTGGTTCAGATTCAGCTCCACATCCACAACATGCAAAAGAGGCTTCACACTGTTCTGCTGGAGTATTTACAGCACCTATTGCTTTACAGGTTTTAACAGAACTCTTTTTAGAGCATTCATCTTTGGAAAATCTTCAAGCATTTGTAAGTGATAATGCACAAAAAATTTATTCTAATTTAAAAGTTCCTACAAAAATAATAACATTAGAAGAAAAACCATTTTTAGTTCCAAATAAATATGGTGATGTTGTACCAATGTATGCAGGAAAGGAGTTAAAATATAGTATAGTAGTATAATATATATTTTTGTTTCTCTTTGTCACTTTTTTTTCTTTGTCTCAGCACAAAGAAAGAAAAGTAACCAAAAAAAAGAAAATCTGAATAGCTATCGCAACTAATTATTTCTAAATAATTATGATATATTTTTATTACAGTTAATTTAGAGACAACTTAGGAATAGGTTTGAATACTCTCAAAATATTGAGGGTGTGTCTCTGCAAACCAGAAAAATCCTCCCAAAATTATTAGAATAGTTATGACTAAAAGTGTAATTTTGAGCCAACTATATGGTCTATCTCCAACAACTTTACCTGTTTGAGCGTTGATTGCATAATTGTATGTTTTATTTTTCCATTTAAATTGAGCAGTCCATATTGGAAATAGTGTATGTCTATATAGTATATCCTTATATTGAGTATCTTTGTATTCTACTCTTTGTTGGTCTCCTCCTATATCTCTTTTGATATGTTGATATATTTTTCTATCTATTTTGGTTTTTGCTAGATTAAAACCATTGTCTAGTGTTATTGAATACTCTTCTGAATTAAATCCAGATATATATTTATTGTTAAATGCTACTAGTTTATTAGTATCCCATGGAGCTAAATTATCTAATATATCATGAGATAAACTTGTTGTTGCTTCTACAATAATATTATTGAATTTGTCATAAACAACACCACGAACTGGTGTCCAGTTAATTCTTGCTTCTCTTTGATTTACTATCTGTTCTCTACCATCGATTATTACTCTTTTTTGAACAGTCACATAATATATATCACCTCTTTGTCCATGATATTGAGTAGTCGTATTGGTATCATAACCCCAATATGGTAAATAGTATCCTGTTAGTTTACTATGTCCATCTACAAAATCTTTAAGTCCTTTAGGTGCAAACCAAAGAGACCCTATCCATTCTCTAAATTTTTTTTGAGCCTCTTTTTGAGTAATAGAAAAAGGAATTAGTGATTTGGGTTTAATCTCTTGAGTCAATTCTGTAATAACTGGTGTCTCACAATATGGACATAGAGAGCTAAATCTATTTGCATCCAATTCAAATGGTGCTGAACATTTAATACATTTGAGTTCTCTTTTTTCTATTTGTCTTTTATGTATATCTATATTTCTCAAAGCATAATCAAAATCATATTTTTTGATTGGTTGATTAGACTTTTCTATTGGTTCAATAGTTGAACAAAATGGACACTCCAAAGAGTTGCTCTTTGGAGTATATAGCAAAGACCCCCCACAGTTTTTGCAGGTAAAATTTATTGATTTAAACTTCACTGTTTTGGTAGAGGTGGTGGTGTATTTTCAAATAGGTTTTGGAAAACATTTTCAGCTTTATCCCAATCAGACATTCCTTTACTCCATACAAGTGTATCTCTATTGATTTCTCCTTTTAGTATTAAACTTTTGATAGTTCTTATGTCATAAGGACCTTCACTAACATTATCTAATGCTATGTGATATACTTTTTCATCTCTAGTTGGTAGAGGAGGGGGTGTATCTTTTGTATGATTTTTATTAAATGAGTCTGCCATATTTTGACCTAATGCTATTCCTGCACCCATTCCAATCATATCACCTATAGTACCACCTCCATTACTATTTCCTAATGCTTCACCTGTTTGATATTTTAGATTATCATCCAAATTACCCGTAATCTCTCTACTTGTTCTTTTATCTAGTGCTTTTTCTACATTATCAGGTAGAGAGATATTTTCTACAATAACTTTTAGTAGTTGTAATCCATATTCTCCAAAATATGGAGCTATATGTTCTGTAACATAGTTACTAAATTTCTCATAATTTGATGCTAGTTCCAAAATAGGTATTTTACTTTCTCCTAAAACAGTGGTAAATTTAGAAACAATTAAGTTTTTTAACTGGTCATCTATCTCATCAATTGTAAAGTGTCCATCTGTTCCTACTATCTCTCTCATAAACTGTCCAGCATCTGTAATTCTTATCTCATAAGTTCCAAATGCTCTAAGTCTTACCATAGAAAATTCAGGGTCTCTTACCATTATGGGATTTTTGGTTCCCCATTTTAGATTAGTAAATCTTTTTGTATTTACAAAATATACTTCTGCCTTGAATGGAGAGTTAAATCCATGGTCCCAATGCTCCAATGATGTCATAATTGGTAAGTTTTTTGTTTCTAGTTCATAGATACCAGGTCCTAGTATATCTGCTATAACTCCTTCATTTACAAAAACAGCTACTTGAGACTCTCTAACTGTTAGTTTAGCTCCATATTTTATTTCGTGACCTTGTCTAGGAAATCTATAAACCATAGTATCATGAGAATCGTCCACCCACTCTATAACATCTATAAATTGTCCACTTATCCAATCAAAAAAACCCATTATTTATCCTTTAAGTCTTCTACAAGCTTGTCAGAGGAGATTTCCATTTTTGCTTTTGTAGAGAGTAGGGCATCTTTTAGTTCTTGTTCTGTTTTATTAAGTTCAATTAGTGCTTTTTCTCTAGCCATTTTTCCCTCATCAGCAATTCTTAGAGAGTCATTTAGTGTATCAATTAGTGTTTGATTTGCTTTTTTAATACTCTCTATATCAAATACACCTCTTTCCATCTGTGTTCTAATTTCTTGATTTGCTTCTCTTAAACCTTCAGCATTTTTTTCTAGTAATTCATTTGTTAAATCATTAGCATTTTTAAGAGCTTTTGCAGATTCGTGACTTCTAAAAATAGTTACAGTTTGAGCTAATTGGTTTCTCCACAGAGGAACAGTATTGACAATAGTAGATGTGATTTTGTTTATAAGTGATTTATCATTCTCTTGTATTAAACGGATACTAGGAAGTGATTGCATAGCAACTTGTCTTGAGAGTCTAAGGTCATGTACTCTTCTTTCAAGTTCATCTCTAAATCCTCTAATCTCTTTTAGTGCTTGAATTGCCATCATATCACCATCTTTTGTTTTGGCTTCATACTCTGGTAATATTTTTTCTTCTAACTCTTTTAGTTTTATCTCTCCTGCTTGTATATATATTTCTAAATTTCTAAAATAGTCTAAATTGGCTTCATATAATTTATCTAGTGATACTACATCTCTCATTAATTTTGATTTATGCTCTTCTAAACTATTAGCAATTTCATCTATTTGGTCTCTAACCTCTTCATATCCTTGCATAAATTTAACTAATGGTTTTGTTCCACCAAATAATTTTTTGTACCATGGTAACTCTTTATTTGGATTTAGTTCATCTATATCAAATCCTTTAATAGATGCAACCATCTCATTTAATACAGCACCAACTGCTCCTGTATCTTTATTTTTGACACCATCTATCATACGATTTGATATATCATCAAGCTCTTCTTGGACAGATGCTCCAAAATATATAATAGATGTTCTATCATTTAAATCTAATTCACTTAGAGCTTTTTCCAATTTAGTTTGTTCTTGAGGCATAACCTCTGGTAAATTTTCACTTTTATTTTCTATTGTAGCTTCTATAATCTCTTTTGTTTTTGTTTCCATATTTATTCCTTTTATTTTATTTGTTCTTTTAGTACATCTATATGCACATCTAAATCAAATTGATTATTTCTTTTTAGTCGTATTAACTCTTTATCAAATTTTTTCTCTACATCACTTAATAATGAGTATAATCTCTCTTTTGTTTCTAATGTTATTTCATCCTCATTCATTTCTGTATATGAACTAGTTACATTTTTAATTCCGTCAATATAAACTATAATAAATTTTCTAGCTACTCTTAAGTCTTTTGGGTCCTCTTCTATATTTTGAAGTATCTCATATGCTCTATCTATAGCTATTCTAAGTTTACTATTTAGTCTTGTATCTTTGATTGACCTCATATCATCTTCTATTTGAGCTAATTTACCTCGAGCAGTAGCCAAAGTTTCTAGTACAAATTCAGCAGATATATCTCCTATATTATTAAGCTTATCAGCTCTTGGGTCAAATCCATAATACAAAAAGTATCCTATAGTGGCTACAACTCCTAAAAATAATCCAATTAATATATTTTGATAACCTGCAATTGAAGCTGTAAAAAATGTAGATATACCTAATAAGATACTAGCTATAGTTTTATAGGGTGTTTTGGGTGCTTTTGTAAGTGTTGAAGTATAATATTTATACTCTTGTTCTAATCCTATACTATTAGCTTTTGCTGTAGCAAAAAATAGTGCAAATGCAACTATATTCATAATAAAGTATTTGATTTCAGTCATTACTAAAGAGATAACTATAGAGATAAATAGAGGTACTAAAAAAATATATATTAAGTTCCATTTTTTAGCATTTAAACTTTTTTGAGTATCCAAACTTGGATTGTATCGTTTTGCTTTTGACATATATACTCCTAAAATAATTTAAGTAAAGGATACCAAACAGCAATACCAGAAGATAGTATTATAAATATAAAACCAAATATCTTTTTCAATATCGTTCCTTTGATATTTTTTGTTTAATTTTAGCATAAGTTTCTAAAAGGGAAATAATAATATAATATAAAAATTAAATCCAAAGGACAAAAATGAGATTAGATGAGCTTGAAGATATAATCAAATCTGAGGTAGGAGTATTGTTGTACTTTTCTGGTGAAAATTGTAATGTATGTCATGCTTTGAGACCAAAATTTAGAGAGTTATTTGATAATAAATTTCCAAAAATTAGACAGATATATTTAGATGCACATGATAATCCTCAAATATCAGCATATTTTCAAGTTTTTTCCGTTCCTACTATATTGGTTTTTTTAGATGGTAGGGAATTTATTCGTGAGGGTAGGGCTGTGAGTTTATATCAATTAGAAGAAAAACTTCAAAGACCCTATAGAATGATGGTTGATTAAACTATTTAAAAATCAATTCTCCAAGTTTAGCACCAACGCTAGAGGCTACCACTTCACATTTGACTTTAAAGAGATGATATAATCTATTATCTCTAACATTATCCAAACATTCATAATTTCCCATTCCTTTAGCTATAATTAAGTCCATAGAGTTATATAAATTCATAAACTCTTTACTAGCTCTCTCATAAGCGAGACCAGGGGTATCTACACCACTATTAACTATGGTTGCTATTTCATCTATACCTATCTCTTTTGCTTCTTTTATTGTTACATCATTGATTATAGGTTGACCTCTAACTGCATAATATAGTTTGATATTTGGATGTTTTTTTGCTATCTCTTCTAGTAAAATTTTGTCAAAAACATGTTCTCCTACATTATCGCCTATTATCATAAAAGAGTTAGCTTTTGAGAGTCTATCTAAAAATTCATCTTCATTATCTATTGCAAATGGGGTAGAGAATACTTTTTGAAACTCTGTTGTCAAATCAAAATGGTTAGGGGTAGCAAAATCAATAACATTTCCTGCTACACTAGCTTTGATTGCTCCTTTTATTTTATTTTTTTGCTTAGATATGCTATCTTTTACTGATGGTAAAAGTTTTAGTGCCTCTTGTGTTGATATGATTTTTAGATTTTCGTATATGTCTTTTGTACCTACTATATCACTTAGTTTTGGATATAAATCTGATGCAGCTATAGGAGGAGATACATTAGCATAGGTAGCAATAGAAGATGAAGCAACTCTTAAAATCTCTTGAGATATATTTTCATCCAATTTTAAGTTTTTTGTAACACGGAGTGATTGGTTTAATAAACACACTAAACAGTCTGATTGTAAATTCACTACTTTTTATCCTCATCTTTTGGTTTATCATCTGATGCCATTAGATATTTACCATACATCATTGCTATTACTACAACTATTACTACTATATAAGCTACCCATGGTTCTCTATTCATATTATTTATAACCTTTATTTAAATCTCTTCTTGTTTTTTATTACCAATTTCAGTCAAAAACTCTTCAAGAGAGTAAGTTTGTCTTATTTGATTGCTCATTATATGGATTAAAATATCACCCATATCAATTACTACCCACTCATCGCTATCATCTATATGTAAAAACTCCTCACCTAATGGTTTTAATTTTTCTTTTAAATGTTCTGCTAATGATGCAGAGTGTTTTCCACTAAAAGCATTAGCTAATATTACTCTTTTTGCTATATATTCCACATCTTCTAGGTTAAAAACCTCTAACTCTTCAGCTTTTTTTTCGTCTAACTCTTTGATAATTCTTTCAACTCTATCGTCTAAATTCATATAAATTTATTTTCCTTTTTTCTAATCTCTGTAGAACTAATATTTGCATCTACTTTTAATATTTCAAATTTTTGTAATTTTGAGGTATCCAGTATATACCCACCTCTTGTTGCAATAACCCAAGTGATTTGACTATTTAGATATTTAAAATTATACCATTTATCAATATTATTTAGATTATCTGCACCAATTATAAAATACTTTACACTATATAGTGTTTGAAAAAAATTTATACTTTGATATGTTGTTGTACTTTTTTGTTGAGATATTTCATAATCACTCACTACCACTTTTTTGAACTCTTTGAATATCTGTTGTGTCATTTCTAGTCTCTTTTGGGGAGAAAAGTGAGAACCTGTTTTAAAAGGGTTTAAAAATGCAGGAATAACAATCAGCTTATCTATATCCAAACTATCCAAAGCAGTTTTGACAACCTCTTTATGCCCAAAGTGTGGAGGGTCGAAACTACCACCAAAAAGTGCAATGCTCTGTTTTGTTTCTTTAAACAATCAATAACCTCTAATTATGTAATATATAAGGGATTTTATCATACTTTATATCTCTGTTCCATTATACTCATTAATATATTCTCTAACTACTAAATTGTTAATATATTTAGATGATATAGTATCTAGTTTAATTTTCTGTTTTCGCTTTAACTCTTGAATAATAAGTTTTAACATATTTTTCTCAAAATAGTTTTCATTATCAAGAAGTTTAGAGTTTTTTAAAATATCATTATCTACAACCTCTTTTATGCCCTTTAGGGCTTGAAAAAGTCGATTTTGTGGCTTTGAGAGTATATTTTTCTCTGCAAGTCTTTTATGCACTCTCACATATTTATTATCTCCTCCATACTTTGCACTTAATCGTTCATTTTTTTGATTAAGCTCTCTTATTTTCTCTAGTATCTTATTTAATATGGCAATATTTTTTCCCATTGCCTCTTGTCCAATCTCTCCTATTTTCCCTTTTTTAAAGAGTCTCTCTAGTTCATTTTTTAGTTTAATATACTCAGGGTCTTTTTTATCAAAGTTAGATATAAACTCCTCTCTTGTTTTGCGAAGTTTTCTTTTTAATCTATCAGCTAAGAGTAACTCCTCTTCCCCTATCTTATCAAATAGAAATATGGTATCTTCTAAAGCCTCATTTATAATATTACTACTATCACTACTATTTTCACTCTTCTCTTTAAGATTTAAAAGGTTTAATCTATTAGAAACTTCAATATAGAGTCTATTTAATTTTTTAAAATCCAACTTACCTAAAAGCTTTTCATACCCAAAAAGCCTAATAAGATTATAGATATTTTTGCTATTCTCTAAAGCCTTTTTTAATCTTCTCATCTCTTTTATATCGGATATTTTTGAGATTTGCTTTGAAAAGTTTTCTGTATTTTGAGTATCAAACTCCCAAAGAGTATCTTTTATCTCCTTAATCTCCTCTACTATTTCACTTTCAGATTTAAAAAGTTGAGAGTAGTTTTTTACCTCATCACCCAACTCTTGAGTTAACTCTCTAAAGTATGCCTCATTTGTGGCTTTAAACTCTCTACTAATATCTGCAAAATCAACCACATATCCATATCTAAAATCTCTATATGTTCTATTTACTCTAGTTAAGGCTTGGAGTAGATTATGACTTTTTAGAACTCTTCCAAGATATAGCTTTTTAAGTCTAGGAGCATCAAATCCAGTTAGAAGCATATTATATACAAACAGTAAATCAACTTCTCCACTTTTAAACTCATTTATCCACTCTTTTCTTGTCTCACTGTCTCCTACATCATGAAGTATTAACTCAGCTCTCTTTATGGTTCTATTTTTCATCTCATTAAATAGTTCATACATCATTTTAGCCTGTTTAGAGCTATGGCATATAACCATTCCACCTATGCTATCATCATTTAAAACTCTTCTACTCTTTTCAAAATCATCTAATATATACTCAAGCATAGGTTTAACAAACTGTTCATTTGCATATAAATCTTTTCTATCTATTGAACCCTTTAAAACCTCTATATTCTCAATCTTCTCTTTTAAAACTATTTTATAGCTAGTCTCTATCTCTTCACGAATTAAACGCAAAGTATAAATCTGCAATAGAGGCATCATAATAGTATTTATGGATATAGTCTCCAAATAGAGTTTTTGAGTTATAATCCTTTCCCAAAAATGGAGTTCCTGTTAAGCCTATCTTAATAGCATTAATATCTGCACTCATAAGGTTTGCTAAAAAACTCCCTTTAGGGTTATAACTTCTGTGAACCTCATCTAAAAAGAAAACTCTTTGAATATCTATATTGTATTTACCCTTTTTTATAACCTCTCCATTATCTTGAAACTTTTGGATATTGACAACAGTTATTTCACTCTCCCCTCTATCATTGCTAATTGCCCTCTGTTTTTTTAAATCAGTAGCAAACTCCTCTTTAGAGTTTACAGTATGGACAATTAATCCACGAGCTTTAAACTCCCTTTGGGCTTGGATAAGTAAATCCAATCTATCAACTATAAAATAAAACTTGGGAATAGTTGACTTTTTTTGGAAGAATTGAGTTAAATATTTCACATTAAAAAAGCTAAGAGCTGTTTTCCCACTCCCTTGTGTATGCCAAATAATCCCCTTTTTTATACCGTTTTCCAAACTTCTAGCTATCGCTTTAGTAGCAAATAGTTGTGGATAACGCATAATATGCTTTTGGATTTTGCCACCCTTTTTTACATAAGCAATTCCATACTCCAATATAAAAGCTAATCTTTCATGGCTTAGAATTGAAGTAGATATACGATTTGTAGGAGTGTTTGAGCTTTTATTTGTTAGAAATTCAGGGCTATGTTTTATAATAGTTAGATTATTATCTTTTAATATAAAGTTCTCAACCTTATCATCTTCAGGGGATAAAATCTTATCTAAATCAAACTTCTCTTCTTCTCTAAAGTAGTTAAAAATCGATTTAGAGTATGATGAGGTAGCATAAAATGCCCCTTGAAAAGTTTTGCTTGTGGTATCATCATACTCCATATTATTTGAGAAAATCATCATTTGAGTTATATTTGCAAATCGCTTAAATCTACTATTTGAAAACCTCTTATCTATCCTCTCTTTCTCTGCTAAAATCCCATTTGGATTATTTGGCTTTTTAACTTCAATAAACACTAAAGGTAACCCATTTATAAGTAGTGTTATATCAGGTCTAAACCTGCTATCCCCATTTTGATATGGTAGCTCTGTAACTACATTAAAAGAGTTATTATTAAAGTTTTCAAAATCTATAACTCTAATTCCAGATTTATCTACTAATCTCTTATAAAAAGCCTCTCCTAAATCACTATTTTCTAATAGTAGAGATAGATTATCTAAAACCCTTTTTGCTTCACTCTCTTCTATATTATTTATACGCATAATGGAGTCTATAAAAATATCAGAAAATATATTTGTCTTTTTATTCCAAGTGGTATCTTTTAGAGATAGATAGGTGTAGCCTAATCTTGTTAAGTGTAAAAGGGTGGGTATTTTTACTCTACTATCTTCATTAAATTTCATCTTATCCACCCTCTTCTTTTAATTTATCTAATTACTAAATATGCTCTTTTTTAACCAATCAATTTTTTCTATAGAAAGCCCTGTAGCTTTTTGAATAATATTATCATCTATATTTAATTTCAACATACCAATAGCAACTTTCTCTACTCCTTTATCAATTCCTTTTTGTATACCTTCTTGAATACCTTTTTCAAGACCTCTATTAAATGATGGTAACTTTTCTATATCTACAGCTAACATTTCTTCTCCTTTATCTACATATTTTTCTAAATCTCTATTTGGAGGTTAAATTTATCTATTTTTTAAAGAGTTTCCCCCCTTAGTATTTTCATAAATGTTTTATGTCTAGTATCAGCATCATATGCTATCGCCTTATAATCTAAAAAATTTATAATTGTATTTCTTTTTTCATGATACTTATAATATATAGGATATTCTGAATGAGTTGGAATTTTATTATAATCCTTATCTTCTAAGTTATATACGGTTTCCTCATCAAATTTTAAAAAAGCATAGCTCCAAATTCTAATAGGATTATTTAGATAAGTACTATTTATATATCTAGCATATTTTAATAATTGTTCTTCAGCTCCTGCAGGAGTTATATTTTTATCTGCTCTTTTTAACTCTATTACTACAATATCTGTTATTTCATCTTTGCTATAAGTATTAGAATATATACTTAGTAAATCGGGTCTATCTAAATTATCACTTAATTTCGGAAAAATATCTTTAATTCTTTTATCACTAAAAATTTTATTATAACTCATAAATCTGTCATCAAATAACCATAAAGCATTTGTTTTATAATTTTCACTCTCATCTTCTGTCCCTTTTTTCATAAAAAGATTATGAATTTCTGCTTCAATACTGTTATTATCATCTGCAAGTTGTTTTAACCTATCAATTAATTTTTGTCTATCATACATATATTCTGCTAACTCTGTTTGAGTTACAAAAGAGAGTTTTTTATAAAATTCTTCTTTTTTAAATTTATTTTTTCTTAAGAACTCTTTATCATTATGTAATTCTTTTTCGGCTCGATTTATAAGAGTTTGAGTATCTAAAAAATTTTCATTATCTTTTAAATATAATCCTAAGTATGGTTTTAAATTGATAGCTTCTCTTAAATTTTCTATAGAAATTTTTTCTATATCTATGCCATTTTCTTTGGCTATTATTTGAATTTGTCTTCTAAGCTCTTCGTGAATATCCTCCCAAGATAAATTATGAAACATAACTTGTTCTTTTTTTTTAGGATAAATAGTAAAATCATCTCTTGTATCATTTACATTATTATCGAAGTAATCACTTTCAAATAAAAATAAAAACTTAAAATCTTTAAAAAACTTAAACTTTTTTTTATTCTCTAATTCTGAATTTTTTTTAACAACTCTATGTCCTGCACAATAATAGCCCTCATTATAAAATTTATCATGATTAAAAAGATAACTTATTATAAATTCATGAGAATTAATTTTAAACTCTTTACTTTTAAATAGTGGTATATCCCTATTACTGATGTATAACTTTTTATTCCCATTTTCATAGATTTCTATTTTAATAGAAATATTCTTATCATTTAAGAGTTTAAAGTATGCTATAAAATGTTCTTCAATATCTTTTTTTAAATCATCTAAATTTATAACAAAGCTTTTTTTAGGTTTATTTAAAATAATAATTGTTTTATCTAGTTTTTCTTCTAATGGTTCTTCTAATATATCATTATCGATAACAAATCTTATTTTTTTATCTAAGCTTTCAATTAAAACCTCATCAAATTCTTTTAAAAATAAAAATCTTCCTATGCCTTTACAACCTAACTTTCTTTTTAATTGAGTTTTATACTCTTTAAATGATTTTGTATTTTTATCATTAAAACCCTCTCCATTATCTTCAACTATAATTTTTTCAATATATTTTTTTGTATCTTCTAACTCCAATCCATTTTCTATGAAATTAATTTTTATTTTAGTTGCATTTGCTTGAATGGCATTTGTAATAGCTTCATATAATATATGTTGCCAACTTATATTTGGTAAATCATTAACTATATTAGCAATACTAGCCTCTACTTTTCCACCACTCATAATATTTCCTAATATTTTAAATTATACTATCAATAGTATATAGTAGTTTTTTTAAAAAAAAACAAAAATCTATAAAATTATCATATTTTGTTACATAACTTTCACCTGCCCATTCATAAGCATAGGCAAAAGCCAATTTCTTAATTGGGTTAGTTTTTGATTCTCTCTTTTATTCACTCGTAGTTTAGAAAAAATAGGAAAAGAGATAGCATGAAACTTTTCAATATAATCATATTGAGGAATTATTATATAAGAATCTCTTAAATCATTTTTTGTAATACCTCTAATAATACTTCCTATAGCATGAATTTTAAATCGTTTTATCTCTTGGAGAAGTGTATAAAATAAGATTTCATCCATTTTCTTGTTATTTACTCTAATAGAAGCTACACCTCGTCCTATACAAAAATTTTCTTCTGCATAAGTTAGTTTTCCAATAGTTGCTCTAATGCAAAATACTAAATCATTTTTTTCACAAGTACGAGTAGGAGTTGTAGTGTATGTTCTAGCCATCAAAGAACCATTTAAATAATCTGATGCACCATTAATTAATGGCATTCCTTTTTTTTCATTATTATAAGAGATACTTTTTGGAGATTGCCCCATAACAATAGTAGCAATATCTTTAATTGTTTTTACCTCCCACCCCTCAGGAATTTCTCTTTTTAACTCCTCACTATAAACCATTTTTCCACCAGAACTTTTATAAGGTTTTCCCTCACTATTTGGAAAATCAAACTGGACAAACCAATAATCATATAGAGTTTTTGCCATTGCCTCTAATTTTTGATTGATTTTATTATTAATTTCTATTTTTTTATCTATTGTAGAGAGGATTGAGGCGATTTTTTTTTGAATTGATAATGATGGTACTTTAAAACTTAAGTTTTTTACAGCTTCTTTAGTTATAGTCAATGTAGATGTACCATTAGCAAAATTTTTAATATATGCTTCATTAGCTTTCATCAAATAGTACATATATCTTTGATTTAATGATTTATTAAATCGAATAAGGAATAAATTCATACCTAAAGAGATTGGTTTATCAAGTTTAGGCATTATATACACAGAACCTGCATTAGCAATCTTATTCATCAAAATATCATTTTCATAAACTTTTGATTTTGATAAAAAATTATATTCTCTTTCATTTATGTATATTAAATCAGTATCAAAATTATTTGCTTCAAGATTTAATGTTCTAATCATTATTGCATAATCTTCTTTGTATTTTAAAGTAAT
>Ga0256828_1001131_pt1 | contig 16956 bp, 19 predicted proteins | sample CV88metaG_FD_185993 | JGI IMG/M metagenome (GOLD analysis project Ga0256828, IMG submission 185993) | Hydrothermal vent microbial communities from East Pacific Rise, Pacific Ocean - CV88 | ecosystem: Environmental > Aquatic > Marine > Hydrothermal vents | place: Pacific Ocean: East Pacific Rise...
AGTTAAAGATCCAGCACCTAACTCATCATTAACTTTGGCAGCTCTTTCTAATAGTCTTGAATGTAGATAAAAAACATCCCCTGGATATGCTTCTCTACCTGGTGGTCTTCTTAGAAGTAATGACATTTCTCTATAAGCAACAGCATGTTTAGATAAATCATCATAAACAATAAGTGCATGTTGTCCATTATCTCTATAATATTCACCCATAGTAACACCAGCATAAGGTGCTAAAAATTGTAAAGCTGAAGACTCAGAAGCATTAGCTGTTACAATTGTAGTATATTCCATAGCACCAGCTGCTTCAAGTGCACCAACAATATTAGCAATAGTAGATGCCTTTTGACCAATAGCAACATAAATACATTTTACATCTTGCCCTTTTTGATTAATAATAGCATCAATAGCAACTGTAGTTTTACCTGTTTGTCTATCTCCAATAATAAGCTCTCTTTGACCTCTTCCAATTGGTACAAGTGCATCAATAGCTTTAATACCTGTTTGAAGTGGCTCATGAACAGATTTTCTTGCCATAATTCCAGGAGCTTTTTCCTCAACAAATCTTTTTTCTACAGCTTTAACTTCACCTTTACCATCAACTGGCTCACCAAGTGCATTTACAACTCTTCCTAATGTATCTGGTCCAACAGGGATTTCAAGTAATTCACCAAGTCTTTTACAACTTGTACCCTCTCTTAATCCATCACTGCTACCTAAAATAACCACACCTACACTTGATTCTTCTAAGTTCGATGCAATACCTTTAGCACCATTTTCAAACTCTACAATTTCTCCAGCCATAACATTATTAAGACCATGTACTTTAGCAATACCATCAGCAAAAGCTATAATCTTACCAGTTTCACTGATATCTACATTTAATTCAAAATTATCAATTCTTTCTTTGATAATAGAACTGATTTCATCTGCTTGAATTTTTGTACTCATTCATTTTCTCCTTTTAATTTTTAACTTTTTATTATCTAAACTGCTTTTAATATATGATTTATCATTTGTTGTTTTAATTGTTCTTTTGAAAAACCAATCTCTATACCTAATCCATCTATATCTACTTTTATTCCATCATAATCACAAACTTCATTTGTTAATTTTAATGTAATATTAAATTTTTTTGAGAATTGATTTTCAATATCAGAGATATAATTATCAGATAATGAACTATTTGAATATACAACACCTTCATAATTATTATTTAATACAGCTAATTGATTATTTAATTCCGCAGAAATATCTGGTATTTGATCTAATCTTTTATTATTACCTAATAATAAAATTAAATTTTTAACTTTATTATTATTATTTTCTACAAATGATAATATTAAATCTACCTTCTTATCTGTTGCTACATCTGTTGATGATACAATTTGTAAAAACTTATCATTAGCAAAAGCTGTTGCAATAGTTTTTAATTGTTCATTTACTTGTGCTAAATCAGAAAGTTCTGCTTCACTAATCAATGCTTTTACATATCTTTTTGCTACTAAAACACTCATTATGCAACCTTTTTCAATATAACTTTTGATAAATTTTCTTGAGAGATATCAATGTTATCACTTGCAAATAGTTCTTCTAAAATTTCAGAAACTATTTCTCTTTGTGATTTCTTACTCTCTAATTCCATTTTATCTTCTAAACTCTTAGCTAAATGTGCAATTTCTTGTTCTGTAGAAGCTTCAATTTTAGATTTAATACCCTCAATATCAGCCTGAGCAGCTTCAACCAGTTCTTGAGCAACTTTTTTTGCATTTTCTAGTTCTGCTTTTGCTTCTTCAACTTTAGCATCAGAATCTTTTAATGCTTGTTGCACTTCATCTAACTGAGACTGAATAGATTTTGTTCTATCGCTTAAGAATGCTTTTAATTTATCTGCTATTAAATAATATATAATAGCTGCAAAAATAAAAAAGTTTACCGTTCTTGGCAAAATATCTGTTTGCACATGTTCCGAAGCAAATAATGCTAATGGAGTTAATGCAAAAATAAAAAATAACGTTTTCTTCATATTCACCACCTATATTGAAGTTAATTTAGCTGATACTCTCTCTTTAAATTGAGGCATCTGATCAACTAATGCTGTTTTAAGAGATTCTGCTTCTTTTTCTAAATTAGCTACAAATTGGTTATATTTGTTATCTAATTCTTCTTTAAAGTTTGCAATTTTTGAATCACTTAAAGTTTTTGCTTCATTATAAGCACTTTCCCGAATTGAAGAAGCTTCTTTTTTAGCTTTAGCTATAATATGTGATGCTTCCTCGTACATACTATCAACATCAGCAACATTATTTTGAGCAGCTTCTAAATCTTTTGCAATAGATTCAGTTCTCTCATCAATATGCTTTGTTAAAGGTTTGTAAAGACAGCTATTTAATCGTGCTAATACAATTAAAAATACCACAGCTACACTAAGTAGTAATATTGGACTTATGTCTAACATCTAATTCTCCATACAAATTTTTACAGTTTATAAATTCAATTTTTTACAAAATTGAACCAACTTGTCATAATTGTATCAAATATTTAATATAAAAAAGATTAATTAGAATAGATTATTTAAAATATTTTAATAATTTCTCAATATCTTCTTGAGAATTGATAGAAAAAGTAACACTATTTTTTGAAACTTTAACTTTTAAATCATTCTCTTTCATAGAATTTAAGATATTATTTAAAGGTGAAAAATCAAATTTATTAACTTTTATTTTACTACTTTCTGCAGGATGTTTATTATTTTTAAGATTTTTAATAAGCTGTTCAGTTTCTCTTACACTTAATTTTTGTCCAATAATAGAATCAACAACCATTTGTTGCTGTTCTGAACTTAATCCAACTAAAAGTTTTGCATGACCTTGAGAAATTTTATTACTACTTAACATTTTTTGAGTATAAGAACTAAGTGTTAGCAATCTTAAGATATTTGTAATAGTACTTCTACTTTTATGAACAATTGAAGATAATTCATCATGTGTAAGATTATGCTCTTTAAGTAAACTATTAAAAGAATATGCAACTTCTAATATATTCAAATCAGATCTTTGAATATTTTCAATTAAAGCATATTCTCTTAATTTACTCTCTTGGACATCTATAATAATAGATTTAATTACATTAAAATTTGCTAATTTTGAAGCTCTTAATCTTCTCTCTCCAGCTACTACTATATATGTACCATCATCTTTTTTAGTTACAATAATTGGTTGTAATAATCCTTGAGATACAATAGAATCACTTAACTCTTTTAATTCTTCTTGATTAAAAATTTTTCTTGGTTGATATGGATTTGGAATAATTTTATCAATTTGTAATTCTTTCACTACTAAATCATTACTATTAACAGTATTATTATCATATGCAACTTCAACTTCACCAAGTAATTCGCTAAGTCCTCTACCTAATGCCATGATTTATCCTTCTAATATAGCTTTAGCTAAATTTGTATATGCTATTGTACCACTTGCTTTTGGATCATATAACATAATTGGTTTCCCAAAACTTGGAGATTCTGCTAGTTTAATATTTCTTGGTATTACAACATAAGAATTATTAACAAGCTTAAATAATTTATTTTCAAAATGTTTTGCAAGATCTGCAAATACTTGTTTTGCAAGATTATTTTGCCCACTATACATTGTAGGTAAGAAACCTTTTATTTCAAGTTGTCTATTAATTGTTTGCTTTACTAATCTAATTGTATTTAATAATTGTGCTAATCCTTCCAATGCAAAAAATTCACATTGAATAGGGATAATAACAGATGTTGCAGCACTTAAAGTATTAATAGTAATAGGCCCTAATGCAGGTGGTGAATCTATTATAATATAATCATATTGACTTTTTATAATATCTATATTTCTTTTTAAAATCAATTCCCTATCATGCTTATTATGATAAAATTCTTTTTCAATTCCTACTAATCCAATATTTGAAGGAGCAAGTTTTAATGTAGGTATTTGAGTATCCAAAGTTATATCATCTAATGTCTTTGTTCCTAACATCACATGATATAAATTATATTCATAAGTATCTCTATGAAATCCTAATGATGTTGTAGCATTTGATTGAGGATCTGCATCTATTAATAACACTTTTTTATCTTGTAAAGCTAATGCTGCACTTAAATTTACAGCTGTTGTAGTTTTACCTACACCACCTTTTTGATTAGCTATTGCTATAATCTCTATCATCTTAAACCAAATACCTTTTTATTATTTATTGTTAACGAACCATCGTCATTTAAAATAGCATCTTTTAATGAAACTTTTTTATTTTCAATTGTTGTTATAAAACTTTTGCTTAAATGAAATTCTAACAAAAATTTACTAAATATATTCTTCCATGAAGGAAATTCTAATAATTGAGTAAAATAATCATCTAAAATTATTTTAATATCTATTATTATATCTAAATATCCAAATTCATTATTTATTTTTAATAAATTCAACCCTATACCACAATAAAGTAAATTTCCAGAAACAGTAGTAATTGTTCCACCAACTTTTTTATTATCTATATAAAAATCATTAGGCCATTTTATCCATACTTTTGAACCATATTTTTTTAAAATATCTTTTAAAATATAACTAAAATATATAGAAGCAGAACTCAACGGTAAATCAAAAGGTAATTTTTCTTTATCTATTACAAATGAAAAAAATAAATTTCCATCTCTACCTTCCCAACTATTATTTCTACTTCCTATACCATTAGTTTGGAAAGTAGTTACAACTGCAAGTGGATTGATATATCCATTATCTTTTATATATTGTTTTAAATAATTATGTGTAGAATCTACTTGCTTAAGATAAATAATTTCCAATTTCTAATCTCTGACCTCTTATATAATCTGTTGCTAAAATAGCTTTTTTTGATGGAGCTTGTAGTTGTGTAATTTTAATAGAACCTTTTAAACAACCTACTACAATATATTCTTTTTGTATCTCTAAAATAATTCCCATTTCATTTATAGAATCTATTTCATTTAAAGTACATTCTATGATTTTTAATTTTGATTCCAAAAATATACCTGGCCAAAATTTGTAAGCTTTATATTTTTGATATAATTGTTTGGCATTACTAAAATCAACTATTCCATCATTTTTAGTAATTTTACCACAATAACTTACTTTTGAATTATTTTGTTTTGTAGGTTTTATATTATCAAATCTTTTTAAAACTTCTATTGTAAGTTTTGCTGCTAAAATAGATAATTTATTAAAAGCATCTTGAACTTCCATAGAAGATGTAAGTTTTAAATATTTATATCCAAGTATATCTCCACTATCAAGTCCCTCTTCCATAAGCATTGCTGTTACACCTGTATATTTATCATCATTTAAAATTGCTTCTTGTATAGGACTTGCTCCTCTATACTTTGGCAATAATGAAGCATGTAGATTAATACAAGGAGCTATATCTAAAATAGATTTTGGTAAAATCTGCCCATAAGCTGCTACAATAATCATATCTGGTTTTAATTTTGCTAAAATTTCATAAGAAGCTTTATCTTTTAAATTTTGTGGTTGATAAATTGGCAAAGATAATCCATTGTCTAAAACAAATTGTTTAATGTGCGGTGGTGTTAAAACTTGTTTTCTTCCAACTTTTTTATCCATTTGTGTAAAAAGAGCTATTATATTATAATTTTGTTCTAATAATTCTCGAAAAATAATTGTTGCATAATCAGGTGTTCCCATAAAAACTATGTTCATATTAAACCTTTAAATTTTTTCTATGGTATCAACAACATTTTGGATAATCCAATCAGGAGTAGAAGCTCCAGCTGTTACACCACAAATTTTTTTATCTTTGAACCATTCTATTTCTATCTCTTTTTCATCTTCTATATGATAACTTTGAACATTAGATGCACATATATTAAATAATTGTTTTGTATTTGAACTATTTTTACCACCAATTACAATCATAATATCAACCTCTTTACTAAGCTCTCTTGCTGCTGCTTGGTTTTCAAATGTTGCATCACAAATAGTATTAAAAACTCTTACCTCTTTATATCTTAATATAAGATTATTTACAATTGACAAATATTGTTCTTTTTGTTTTGTAGTTTGTGCAATTGTAGCAATTTTTTTATATTGAAATGTTATATTATCCAATTCACTAGCTTCTTTTACAACATAAACATCTTGAGCATAAGATTTCACACCTTTTACTTCTGGATGCTCTTCATCCCCAAAAATCACTATACTATATTCATCTGCACTCATTTTTTTAGCTATTTGTTGAGGAGTTGTTACAAATGGACAAGTTGCATTTATCACTTTAGCATCTTTTTGTTTTAAAATTTTTAAATCATCTTTTGGAATACCATGAGTTCTAATTATAACTGTATCATTTTGTTTTACATCATCTAAACTATTATATAAATCTACATTATAATCATTTTTTAATCTATCTATTTCAAGTTTATTATGAATTAAAGGTCCCATTGTCGCACTATTTGTATGTTCTTGTGCTATTTTTATTGCTCTTTTTACACCAAAACAAAATCCATATGAAGAAGCTAACTTTACAATCATTTTACAATCCTATTAGTTTTATTGATATGATTATATCAAAAAGTTTATAAAAATATGAATTATACCTTGACAAAATAAAAAAATTATATTATAATTCCACCACTTAAACATTGGGGTATCGCCAAGTGGTAAGGCCTCGGCTTTTGGTGCCGATATTCGTAGGTTCGAATCCTACTACCCCATCCACTTTATTATATATCGCGGAATAGAGCAGCACGGTAGCTCGTCGGGCTCATAACCCGAAGGTCGCTGGTTCAAATCCAGCTTCCGCAACCAAAAGTTTTACTTTCTTTAGTAAACAAATCACATAAATACTAAAAATACTAGCTTCGTAACACTTTTATAAAGAACTAATTTTAATTAAAAAATATTCAAGTGCTACCATAAATTTATAGTTTAAAATAAAATAAGCTAAGTTTCCTAAAAATCCACTACTAAAACCAATTACTTTTAATCATATACATCATCCATATCTAAATCTTCAACTTCTATATCATGTATTTTTTTTACACTTTCTGGATTTACTTCAGCACCACTAAAATCATATTGATCTGCATTATAAAATTTTTGTTCTTTTGCATATTTTTTTTCTTTTTCCATTTGTGCTTTTACTTGTTTTTGCAATATTTCATTTTTACTATCATCCATAGAAGAATTAGCAAATAAAACACCAAAACACAAACAAACTAATAAATATTTTTCCATAATCAACCCTTTATGATATAATTTTAAGTTAATTATATCATAAATTATATTAATATTTTAAGAAATATTATCAAATTCTCTTGCAAATCCTTCAAGATCTTTTTTCTTTAAATCTCCGTGATAAACTATATCTTTTGGATCAATATCTTCATTTAACATTTTTGGAACTAAATCAGCATTTTCAAGTTTTTCCATATGTGCATCAAGTTCATCTTCACTATATGCCATTTGCATATCTGCTGCAATTACATGAGGAATTGCTTCTATTACTCTCATTTTAGCTAATTCTTCAGATACTCCTTTTCCCTCAATAGTTATAATAATTCTCCCTTTTTCATCATGCAAATGATAATCACAAGCATCACATGCCTTTAAACTTTCAACTACTTCATCTAAATATTTTGGTACAGTTTGTACCACTACACTTGATATATTCATTATTTACTCTCCTAATTTATAATAATTAAATTTATTTGAATCTGTCCCAATAAAAACTTCTTTATCATTGATAAAACATATTGAAGTTAATGTCATTAGATTATTGGTAAGTTTATATAACTTTTGTTTAGTATTAGTATTAAATACTGTTACATTATTATTTTCATCACTACTATAAGCACCAAATTTACCACTTTTAGATAATCCTGCACCATATATTAAAAACTGTGTTTCAAAATAGTAGTGATTATTATTTGATAAATTATACACAACACATCTTCTATCTTGTCCTGCTGTTATAATCTTATTATTTTTAAAATCAACTTTAAAAACTTTATCAAGATTTTGTCCTGCTAATATTTTAATTACTTTTGCTTTTTTTATATCTACAAGTTTTAAATCACCACTTTCATCAGCCACAACTGCTAAAGATTTATCTTCATTTAAAGCAAAATCCGCAAAAGTTGAATTAAATTCAGCATCTGGTGCTTTTACATCTATTTTCCACTTTATTTTTTTATCTACTATATTATACAAAAACATCTCATTTGCTAATGAACAAAATAATATATTATCTTTATCAATAAACATAGCCTTAGAAATATAAATATGATCATCCGCACTTAATAATTTTTTTAATTTATTATGCTTATAAATATATAATTCTCTAAATCCACTTTCATGTTGTGCTACAAATAGAATATCATCATCACTTACATCTGTATTGTAAATCTTTGCTTCTATATCATCACCCATAAAATCTTTAATTTTAGGTAATTTGATACTTTTAATAAGCTTTTTTTGTTTTAAATCAAAAATATTAACAGCTCCAGCTTGAGTTGATACATATAGTTTACCAGAATTATAAACTATGCTAGTAACTCCTCCACTTGCTTTATATACAAATGCAGGTTTTATATCTTTAGCATACACTATATTTACTAAAAAAACTAAACTAATAAAAATCTTTTTAAGCATTTGGATTAAATCCATTGTTTTCATTATTTACTCCATTAATTTTATCAATTTCTTCTTGATATTCTTCTTGTAATTTTGCCATTTTTTCTTCTAACTCTTGATAATTTTGTGGTGTTAAAAGTTGAGATCTTGTCCATACAACTTCAATATCACCACCATATTCACCACCAAGTTTTTCTATTTGTTCTTTATATTCATCCAAATCTTTACAAACTACTGTTTTTTCTTCTAAAGTATCTGTTAATTCAATAAACCAACCACCAACTTTATCAGTTTCAACATGTGATATAAATTTTACTGCCATATATAATATTCCTCCATTTTTTACATTTATTTGATAGTCTTAGCCTGGACTGAAGTCCAGGCTACAGATAACTAAACCGAAATCTTCAAAACTTTTAACTCTTAATTTTTAATTCTATTGCATCTGCTGGACAAACTTTTAAACAAAATCCACACCCTGTACAAATATCTGTTTTAATTTCTGGTCGAAACATACCTAAAAATTCAATAGCATTATCTAAACATGGATCTTTACAACTAAAACACATAGTATTATGCCAACTCATACATTTTATTATATCTATACTAAAAATTGCATTAATATTCTTTTTATTGTCAATTTGTAAAACATCATCTTTACAAGCACTTGCACAATCATCACAAAAAGTACAACCATTAAAAGCAAAGTTTAAAGTAGGAGTTCCATCCTCTTGAATCTGGATAATAGCAACATCTTCATCACAAGCTATTTTACAATCTTTTGTTTCACACTCAATACAATTTTTAAAATCATCTTCACTATTGTAATAAGGTGGTCTTAAAACTTGTATTTTTTTATCTTCTTTTTTTCTAAATCTATCAAATAAACTTTTTCGTTCCATACTCTTCCTGTAAAAAAAGAAAGAAGAAAAAAGAATTTTTAATTCTTAATTCTTAATTCTTAATTTATATTAATACTACTATTTTGTAGTATCAATACCTTTCATAAATTCAGTGTCATCCCAAGATGATTTGAATGCACCATCTTTAGAAACATACTCTGGCTCAAATTGATTATTTGTGATTAATTTTACATTTGTAGCTTGAGGAGCATGACATTGAGAACAGTTATATCTACCTGGATATAAAGTTTTTAATTTTTTAATACTTACATGTGCTTGTTTTGTACTTGAAGTATTTTTATTTTCTAATGCATATGAAACATTTGGTCTAAAATCTGTCATATGCGAAACTGGTACACTTGGAATTGATTTATCATAAGGTGCAGAATCAACATGACAAGTGATACATTGGTTGTTATTTTTAGTAATTGGTAACATACCCTCTACACTATGAGGAATCATAGGTGGTGCATCTTGGAAAGCTCTTTTAATTCTTTTTGCTTCTCCAGGTTGAGCTGAACTATATTTAGCACCTGGTGTTCCTTTTGCTGCATCATCATTTAAAGATGTACTGCTACCACTATATCCTATAGTTTCTTCACTTTTTGTAGGTTTTACTACTTTTGCATTTGCAGGTTCAGCACTATTGTTACATCCAGCAAAAAATATACCAGAAGCAACAGCTAAACTTAAAGTTATTTTACTTATTATTTTCATTTTTTCTCCTTTGCGAGTTTTCTAATCGAGAAGTTTAAAGCATCATCATCGCATACTTCAACACATCTACCACAATTTGTACATGCACCATCTAAAACTTGTTCAGAAGATTTATTTATCATAAAAAGTACTTGACTTTCAGGACATACTTCTTTACATTTCATACATGCTGTACAATTTTCTTCATTGTGATCAACCCTTATTAAGCTTTTTTTACCTATAGTAGCATAAAATCCACCTAATGGGCATAAATGACCACACCAACCATTTTTTAAAATAAATAGATCAAAAAGAAAGATTACAAGCATCGCTGCCCAACCAAGACCTAAACCAAATATTATTGCTCTATGTGTCATTGAAATTGGAGAAATAAATTCAAATGCAGTTACCCCTAATATATAAGATAACACTAAACTTAAACCCATAATCCAATATCTCAAACTTCTACTTGCTGGTTGTTTCTTTTGTATTTGATTAAAACCAACTTTTCTTCTTAAATAATTTGCAGCATCAGTTATAATATTTACAGGACATACCCATGAACAAAATATTCTTCCACCTAACAAACCATAAAAAATTGTAATAATCAATGCACCAACTATTAAATTTGTAGTAATCATTGCCCCAGCAAAAAACATTTGCAATGCTGCGAATGGATCACTTAAAGGAATTATACCAAGAACAGAAGATGAGCTAAGATTACCTTGTAACATCTTCCATCCCCATACATTACCTCCAAAATAAAGCAACATTAATGTAATTTGAACAGTTCTTCTTAATATTAAAAATCTGTAGTGTTTCCAAAAACTTTTCATCTTAGAAATCCTCCAAATTAAAACTATTCAAATTGTCTAAAGCTTTCTTTTCACTCAATCTAGTTTTTGTTTTTATCTCTTTGGCATTTTTAAGTCTTTGTTGATCTTTTTTATCCCAACCTTTTACATAAAAATCTCCAACTTTTCCAAGAACTACCTCTCGTGGGAATACTTTAATAGCTGCTTCTTTTGTAACACAAGCATGTTCACAAAGTCCACAACCTGTACAAATATCACTATCAACAATTGGTTTTAAAAATGCATGTTTACCTGTACGACTATTTTTATCATATTGCAAAGAAATTGCCTCATCCAATAACGGACAAGCTCTATAACATGCATCACATTGAATACCCCAAAAAGCTATACAGTTCTTTGTATCAACAACAGCAACACCCATTCTTGATTTATTAATATCAAGTTTTCCATCAGTACTTACTGATTTTTCATCTAAAGCACCAGTAGGACATACAGGAACACAAGGTATATCTGTACACATATAACATGGAATATTTCTTGGTTCAAAATAAGGAGTTCCCAAAGGCTTATTTTCCCCAGGTTTTGCTAAAACTAATGTATCATAAGGACATGCTTCTACACACATACCACACTTAATACAAGTTGCTAAAAAATCTTTTTCTTTTATAGCTCCAGGTGGTCTTAGGATTAGTTTAGATGCAGTAACCTCATCTACATAAGCACTCCATACTAAACCACCTAATGCTAACAATCCTGCTGATCTAACACTACCAAGAATAAACTTTCTTCTCTCACTTACCATTTCTATCTTTCTTTTCTCTTTTTTTTGAGGATTAATGTTGCTCAAGACAACATACCCCCTTTATTATGCTTTATAAATTTTAACTGCACATTTTTTATAGTCAGTTTGTTTTGATTGTGGACAAGTTGCATCTAAACATACTTTATTGATAAATACTCTTTCGTCAAACCATGGAACAAACACTAAACTTCTAGGTGGTCTATTTCTACCTCTAGTTTCAACTCTTGCTTTAACTTTACCTCTTCTACTTTCAACCCAGCAAAGTTCACCTTGTTTAAGACCTTTTGCTTTTGCAGTTTCAGGATGCATATAACATAATGCTTCAGGAACAGCTCTATATAACTCAGGAACTCTCATAGTCATAGTACCACTATGCCAGTGTTCAAGAACTCTACCTGTACATAACCATGTATCATAAGTTTCATCTGGAATTTCTGGTGGAATCATATATGGTCTAGCAAAGATTTTTGCTTTATCTTTAAGAGATGTTTTCTTTTTATTTGTAACACCTTTTAAGTTACCAAATGGTAATGCTTTTGCAAGTGGTCCATAGAATGCATGTGTAGAACCTCTACCATTTTTAGCTGCTGCTTTAGCTGCATAAGGATCATATTTAACATTAAATCTCCATTGTGTTTCTTTACCATCAACAACTGGCCATTTAAGTCCTCTTACTTTATGATAAGTTACAAATGGTGCTAAATCGTGTCCATGTCCTCTACCAAATGAAGCATACTCTTCAAATAGGTATTCATGAATCATAAATCCATAACCTTTAAATACTTTACCATCAGATCCAACTACATTTCTGCTATCTCCAATACATTCTGTATTATCATAACCTTTTTGTGGGAATTTTGTTAAATCAACTTTATATTTTTTAGCTCTATCATTTGCAAATAAAATATCAAACATAGTTGTATCTTTACTATATCCCATTTTAGTTGCTGCATCTCTAACATCTGCAAGTTTTTTACCGTTTCTTAATGTATATGGTCCCCATAGATCATTAACTGTAAATCTTTTTGAAAGTTCTACCCATTGCCATGTATCAGACATTGCATCACCTACAGGTAATACTTGTTGTCTCCAGTGTTGAGTTCTTCTTTCAGCATTTCCATAAGCTCCCCATTTTTCATAAATCATAGCTGATGGTAAGATTAGATCTGATACTTTAGCTGAAATTCCTGGATAACCATCACTTGTAACAATAAAGTTATCCATAGTTCTAGCTGCTTTAATCCAGTGTTTAGCTGAAGCAGAATCTTGATAAGGGTTACATACATTTACCCATGCAAATTTAACAACACCATCTTCGATATCTCTATGAATTTTCATAATATGTTGGTTACCAACTGGATTTAATGTACCTTCTGGAATATGCCATTTATGTTCTGTAATTTTTCTATGTTTAGCTGATTTAACCATTAAATCTGCTGGAAGTCTATGTGCAAATGTACCAACTTCTCTTGCTGTACCACAAGCTGATGGTTGTCCTGTAAGTGAGAATGCACCATTTCCTGGTAATGCTTGTTTATTTAATAAGAAGTGAACATTATAAGATAATGTATTTACCCATGTACCTCTTGTATGTTGGTTCATACCCATTGTCCAGAAAGATACAACTTTTCTACCTTTTTCCACATAAAGATCAGCTAACATTTGAAGTTTTTTTGCATAACTTTCAACTGACTCATCTGGATCACCTTTTGCTACTCTTGATACATAATCAAGTGTATATGGTGCTAGGAATTTTTTATACTCTTCAAAAGAGATTTCCCAGTGTTTTAATCCTGCTGGTTTATTAACCATTTTATCTCCAGCTTTATATCCATAAGGTTCTAATGCTGGTGCTTCATCTGGATGTACAGGGTGAACCATCTCTTGAGAAATTGTTTGCATTTCTTTTGCAGTATATTTACCTGCAGATCCATCAGGTCTTACTGGAGTAAGTGATTTTTCACCTTTTCTTCTCATACCATAACCCATATTAACTGGAGATGCTGCAAAAATTATATTTTTCTTAACAAAATCCCAATCAATAGCTTCTGGATGATTATATACTATTTCTCTTGCTAAATAATTCCAAATTAACATATCTGTTTGAGGTTTGAAAATAATATTAAAATCACCTAAATCACAAGTTCTATGTGTATAAGTTTGAATATTTACAACTTTTACTCTATCTGGATCAGAAAGTTTTCTATCTGTTACCCTAGACCATAAAATTGGGTGCATTTCTGCCATATTTGATCCCCAAGTAACAATTGTATCTGTTAATTCGATATCATCATAACAACCAGATGGTTCATCAATACCAAATGTTTGGTAGAAACCAACAACCGCAGATGCCATACAGTGTCTAGCATTTGGATCGATTGCATTTGATCTAAACCCAGCTTTCATCATTTTTTGAGCTGCATAACCTTCCATAACTGTATATTGCCCAGAAGCAAATACTGCTACCCCTTCAGGTCCTGATTTTTTAAGTGCATATTTGATGTGTTTTTCCATCTCATCAAATGCTCTTTGCCAAGAAACTGGTGCAAATTTACCATGTTTATCAAAGTTACCATTTGCATCAACTCTAAGAAGTGGAGTTTTAAGTCTATCTGCTCCATACATAATTTTAGCATTAAAGTAACCTTTAATACAGTTAAGTCCTCTATTTACTGGAGCTGCTGGATCCCCTTTTACTGCTACAATTTTACCATTTTTTGTAGCCATCATAATACCACAACCTGTACCACAAAATCTACAAGCTGCTTTATCCCATCGCCATCCATCTTGAGCTTCACTTGAAGCTGCTTGCATAGATGCTGGAACACTCATACCAACTGCTGCTGCTGCACTAGCTGCTGCACTGCTTTTAAGAAAATCTCTTCTTGAAAGTGCCATAATTTCTCCTTTAAAAAAAATAGTATATTTATAAAAAAATATACAACGAAAAAGTATAGCACTTTATAAAACCATAAACCTTGACTTTAGTCAAGATTTTTAAGATTATTTTAATTTATGAAACTTCCAAAAATGTTTATTATCTTCCAATACCAATAAAACAACTAGATAATCTTTCCCCATCTATAATATTGATTTGATTATCTTCTATAGATATAATATTATTTTTTGTAAGCTTTTTAAGAACTCTTGAAAGTGTTTCAGGTTGGATATGAAGCATAAAAGCTATTTGAACTCTTTTGAGTTTGTTTATAATAGTTAAATCATTACTTATTAAAAAAGAGACTTTAGCAGTTGCATCAAAAACAAGTTCTCTATTGATTATATATTGTAATTTATTTGTTTTAGATAATATCTCTTGAATAAAAGGTTGTACTAAAATTGCTGTATCTATAAAAAGTTTTTTAAATTTTTCAAAATTTACAGATAACATTTGACCATCTTCTGAAAATTGTGCATTTGAAAAACAATATATTGAATCACTATCTAAAGATGAAAATTCAGAGATCATATTTCCACTATAAATATTATATAAAAATATTTCATTATTAAACTTATCAATTTTATATATCTTTACTACACCACTTACTAAAAATTGCAATGAATAATCTATATCATCTTCATAATAAACAATTGTATTTTTTGAAAAAGTTCTTAAAGTTGATATATTTTCTAATGATAATTTTTGAGTATCATTCAATGTATTAAAAAAATCAATCTTATCAATTGCTTCTAATGTTGTCAATTTTCTATTCCTTTTTTAAGCTATTTTATACTATTCTTTCATAAAATAAAATAAAAGAGAAATAAATGTTAATAGATGGTCATGGAAGAACAGTAAATTATTTAAGAATTAGTGTAACAGAAAGATGTAATTTTAGATGTCAATATTGTATGCCTGAAAAACCATTTTCTTGGGTACCACATGAAAATCTTCTATCTTTTGAAGATATGTTTGAATTTGTAAAAGTAAGTATTGATGAAGGGATCAATAAAATAAGATTGACAGGTGGTGAACCACTTTTAAGATCAGGACTTGATAAATTTGTAAAAATGATACACAACTATGCTCCAGATATAGATTTAGCTATCACAACTAATGGATTTTTGCTTGAAGAAACAGCTCAAGCTTTAAAAGATGCAGGACTTAAAAGATTAAATATATCTCTTGATAGTTTAAAACCAACTGTAGCACAACAAATAGCACAAAAAGATGTTTTGGACAAAGTTTTAAAAGGTATTCATAAAGCTGATAGTATAGGACTTGGTATAAAAATAAACTGTGTTCCTTTAAAAGGGATAAATGATAATGAACTTATAGATTTACTTGAATATTGTAAAGAGCATAACTGGGAAATAAGATTTATAGAATATATGGAAAATTCTCATGCAAATGTAAAAGAGGGCTTAAGCTCTGATGATATTCAAAATATCATCAAACAAAAATATAATTTTACAAGAGGGGAAAGAGTAGGAAGTAGTCCATCTCAAGATTATATTTTAGATGATGGTTATAAATTTGGTATAATCGAACCACATAAAGATGATTTTTGTGCAGATTGTAACCGTATAAGAATAACTGCTGAGGGGTATCTTATCCCTTGTTTGTATTTTGAAGATGCTATGAGTATAAGAGATGCTATCAAAGAAAAAGATATAAAAGAAGCAGCAAATATACTTAAAAAGGTTTTGGAAAATAAACCAGAAAAAAATAAATGGGGTAGTGAAAATCAAAGCGATAGAGCTTTTTATGAAACAGGCGGATGAAAAGAATTAAGAATTAAGAGTTAAGAGTTAAGAATTTTGGAACTTGAATTTTACAGGAAATTTTTTTACTTCGTAAAAACCGCATTTGCTAATTTTAGTCAAGGCAAATTTTTATAGGATGATTAATGGATAAAACAAAACAAAAAAAAGCAATTTGTATTTTAAGTGGTGGAATGGATTCTACTTTAGCTTCCTATATTGCTAAAAATGATGGATATGAGATTATCGCTATCCATTTTAATTATGGACAACGAACTCAACAAAAAGAGTTAGAAGCTTTTAGAAAAATTTGTGATGATTTGGAAGTTCATAATAAATATGAGATTAATCTTCCATTTTTTAGTGATATAGGGGCA
>Ga0256828_1001132_pt1 | contig 16955 bp, 10 predicted proteins | sample CV88metaG_FD_185993 | JGI IMG/M metagenome (GOLD analysis project Ga0256828, IMG submission 185993) | Hydrothermal vent microbial communities from East Pacific Rise, Pacific Ocean - CV88 | ecosystem: Environmental > Aquatic > Marine > Hydrothermal vents | place: Pacific Ocean: East Pacific Rise...
CAAATGCTATTTCTGTTTTACCAAATCATACATCTCAACTAAGAAGTCTATCCATAGGATTTTCTGACTCCATATCTCTATATATTTCAGTTATTACATTTAATTGATCATCTGTATAGATATATTCAAAACTATTAGCAAATATAGCCTCCTCTTTTGGCATTGCTAAACACTTATATCATTTAACTAGTTTTCTCTTGGCATAAACTTCTAATAATTCATTAGCTATTTTTTCAACATCTTCTGATACCTTTTGAAGTTTTTTCTCCCATTCTTTAGTACTAAGTCATGTAAGCTTTGGATTTTCAGAACCTACATATTTTGAAACCCTTCATACTTCCGTAATAGGAATAAAAAGCTTATCATTATTTTTATATTCAAGAGTAATATATTCTTTTTTTACTCATCATAGATCTTTTTCAACTATTTCTTTAAATATTCAAATACCGTGATCAATATGTACTATATAGTCTCCCTCTTTAATCTGCATCATCAAATCTAAATCTTTTGAAAGACTTCTTTTAATCCTTTTTTTTACAAAAATTCTTGAAATATTATCATCAGTAATAACAATTACTTTTTTTGTTCTAAAACTTTTTAAATTTAAAAGATTTGTCTCAAAAATCTGAACTCAACTAAGATTATTTAATTCAATAAAATTATTAATTGTTTTTTTATTTTTTGTGAAAATATATTTTTTAATTCCTTTTTCATCTAAAACATCTTTAAAATCGTCTATTTTTTCTAAATAAAGATCATTTATTTTTAAATTAATATAACTCTCATTATTAGATAAAGAATTAAATATAATAAAATCTGTTAATTCTTTGATTATTTTATCATAACTAGAATAAAAATCTAGAGAATCTAATATTACTAATATACTTTCTGGAATATCAAAAATATTATTATAACTAGATTGAAATTCTAAATCTATATTATTTCATATAAAATAACTATTTTTTCAATTTGAAATAGAATCAATTTCATCTTCCCAAAAACTTATTTTTATAATATTTCAAATATTATCAGTAATACTCAAAGTATCTCATAATATTTTAAATGAATTTTTATTATTATAGTCAGAAAATGAATAATTAAGCTTATTTAATTTTTCTGTTATTTCTGAGATAGCTATTTTTTCTCAAACTTTTAATTCTAAAATATTATGATATTTAAATTGCTCTATATTATCATATTTTAAATGAAAAATATCTTTTGTTACTATATATTCTCAAGATTCATTTAAAAATAAATTAATATAATCTCAAATAGTTTTTAAATGATTTAATTCCAAACCCAAATACTCAGAAGTTTTAATATATGATTTAATAAGTTTTTCAGTTTCAACCACTATTAAAAACGAATTAGTAATTTCTAATTCATTTTTAAGTAATAATAATCTAGAAAAAACACTACCATAATTTATATAATGTTTATTTTTTTCTATTTTTATATTTAGGTCTAACATTCTTTTTTTTACTTTATATTCAGCTTTTAACTTGCAAATTATATAAAAAAATTAAAATATATAAAGTTTAATAACAATAAAAAAATGAATATATTTATAGATACTATTTCAAATACATGAATAATCATATTGTTTGATAATAATAGACAAATAATAGACAAGATAGAATGGCAAGTTAAAGGGAATGAATCCTCAACACTTATTCCTCAAATAGACACTCTTCTAAAACAAAATAATATAAAATACCAAGAATTAGAAAATATAGTAGTAGTAAATTGACCTGGTAGTTTTACTTGAGTAAGAACAACTGTACTTGCAGCTAATAGTATAAACTATATTATTAACAAAAACATGACTGCTTTAAGTTATTTCGATCTATTTAATACTTATCCAATTATTAAAGCATCTTCTAAAAGAGATTGTTTTGTTCAGAAAGAACAAAACTGACAAATAGAAATAATAATGAATGATATTTTATCAGAAAAATGAATAAATATTGAATCTGTTGAAAAAGTAGATTATTCAAGTATAATAAAAGAAATAAAGCTAGATAATAAAAAACAAATAGACGCTTTATATATTAAAAAACCTAATATTTCATAAATAAAAAATATGTTAGAAATTCAAAATCTAAGACCTTGAGAAAAAGTAATAATGGTAGTTAAAAGACACTGGATAGTTTATGTTATATTAATATTAGTATTTTTATCATGATTATTCTTTACTATACTAACATATTCTATTTTCTGAGCACAAAATATAATTCATTTGATAAATATTGTATTTTGGATGGCTTTTTCTATTTTATTATATATTAAATGGCTTGATCATGAACTAGATATGTATGCAATTACAAATAACAGAATTATCTGAATTGATCAAATAGCATTTTTAAATAGAACTGTTACTGAATGTAATTTATGACAAGTTCAAGAAGTAAATTCTAAGACTAAATGATTATTTGCAAATATGCTTAATTATTGAACTCTTACTATTCTTACAGCATGAAATGCTACTAATATGCAAATGGACTTTGCTCCAAATTCCATGCAAGAAGCAAGAAAAATATTAAATATAGTTGATAACTATAGAGATAAAAAAGGAAAAACTGAAATAATTGATGAACAAAAATAATTCCCCCTATCTGCCTTTCAGGCATCTTTCCCCCAATGGAGAAAGAAATAAAATAATATGTAGCTTCTTCTCTCCCTCGGGGGGAGATTGAGAGGGGGCTTTATAATAATATAACCTAATGAAAGAATTAAATCTACAAGATATACTAGCAAATACTAGTGACCTTACAAAAGAAAAAAAAGTATGATATGTGGCAATAATAGGTAGACCAAATGCTTGAAAATCAACATTTGTAAACTCTCTTATTTGAGAAAAAATATCTATTACAACAAATGTACCTCAAACTACAAGAAAAAGAGTTTTAGCTATTTATAATGATGAAGAGTCACAAATCATCTTTTTTGACACACCATGAATACACAAATCTGAAAAAAAATTTAATGAAGAAATAAATAATGTAGCTATTTCAAGTTTTAAAGATGCTGAAGTAATACTATATTTTATTGATTCAAGTAGAGAAGGTTGAAAAGAAGAAGAATACATTAGACAAATATTAGAAATGGTAAATAAACCTGTTATAAAGGTGTATACTAAAACTGATTTAAAACCAAAAATAAATATTCCTTCTGGAGATAATATTATAAAAATATCATCTATTACTCAAGAATGATTTGATAAACTATTAGAAAAAGTAAAATCATATCTTAAAACATGACCTATGTTCTTTCCTGACGACTTTTATACTAAACAGGATATCTACTTTAGAATAAGTGAAATAATAAGAGAAAAAGCATTTTTACATACAAAAGAAGAGTTACCTCATAGTGTTTATATTTGAGTAGAAGAAATAGAAGACAATAAAGATATAATGAAAATAGTAGCATATATTTATACTGAATCTGATTCTCAAAAATATATAGTTATATGAAAAGCCTGAAGCTTGATTCAAAAAATATGAAAAGAAGCTAGAATAGAGCTTGAAAAAGTTTTTTGAAAAAAAATATTTTTAGCATTAAGAGTAAAAGTGAAGAAAAACTGGAGAAAAGATGATAGACTTATAAAAGAAATTTTACATTAAAAAAATACTGAATTTAAAATTCAGTATTTTTTTATTTTAATAATTTATCTATAATTGCTTCAAATGATGAAGTTGGATAAGCTCATGAAATGATTTCATATTCTCATGTTTCATTATTTATAAGTACATTACCTGGAGTTCAAGTAATACCAAATAATTCAACTCATGCATTTTTTGTATCAGTTACTTTTTGTTTATAAGTTCAATCAGTTAAACATTTATTTAATTTATCTTCATTAGCTCATAATTTTATAGCTTCACTAATTAAATATTCTTTATCAGATTTTTTATCTGAATAAGCTTTATCAATTAATTTATAAAAAGCATCAGTTCATTTTTGATTACCTAAACATTCTAAAATTTCAGCTCAAACCTCTGCATTTTTATGAAAAGGTAATGGAAAACTATTAAATACCATATTTAATTTATCTCAATATTTTTTATTTAATTCATCTTCTGTACCTGAATTATGTAGTTTTGCACAATAAGGACATTCTAAATCTGAATATTCTAACCATGTAATTTTTGCATTTTTATTTCATTTTATAAAAGAACTATCCTTAATACTTTTTAATTTAGTTTTATCAAGCATTAAAAATCAATTTTCACTTCTTTTTGCAAAGGGATTAAAACTAGCACCTAAAGGTAAAATATACTCACCATCCTTCATTGGTTTTAAAAAAGTATCTATTTTAGGGACTGGTTGACCAGTTTGAGGATTAGTTTGAACTGGATCATTTTTTGTATTAAAATTATTAGTAGAAAAAGCAAATAATGGCAAAGCTTTAACCTCATTAGCTTTTAAATAATCTACAACTCAAGTATCACTAAAATCCTTAACAATAATTTTTGCATTTTTTATTGAAGGTAATTGTTTTAATTGTTCTAATATAGCAGTTGTAGGACACTCTTCTCAACATCTTTTATCTCAAATAACAGTAATTGTTAAATCTTGATAATTTCAAGTAGAATTATCTTTCATTTTATTTTGTACAGAAGTATTTACCTTAGTATCTACTGTTTTATTAATTGATTGTTTTCATAAAGTAAATCACACAATAGCAATTACTATTAATAATATAACTACTGCTCAAATTAATATATTATTCTTTTTTTCTTTGTTATTCATATAACACAGTTAAAAATTAAAATTGTATATAAAGTATAATAAACTGATTATAAAAGTAAAATATATATATAAAAATACACGTTTTCTTGACGTAATATTACATATATATCAATCAATAATTTGAGTTCCAGTTAAAATTCAACTATCTTTATATAAATCTTCTTAATACTCTCTATAAAAATAAAAATTAAAATAATAACTTTATAGGTACCGGTACCTATAAACTTCTAGACTTAAATTAGGGTACCGGTATCAAGTTTAGTATAACTTAATAAATTATATTTCTAATTCTTCTAAACTTACATCTTTATATTTTTCTATTTTATCTTTATTAATTTGATGATAACTAGTCCATTTATAGTTATCTATATTATCAACAATACCATGCCTTAATGGATTAAAATTTACATATGCTAAGCATTGTTCAAGATACTCATCACTTTCTATAATCTTAGCTTTAAATCTTCATTCAAATACCGGTAATTTTATTTGGGTACCGGTACCAAATATAAAGTTAGTATAGATTATATTTAAAAGATGAATTTAATCAAATCTTTAAGGGTACCGGTACCTAGTCTAACTAAACATAGACACAAAAAAAAAGACCTCTTTCTTTCGAAAGAAGTCTTTTAAAAATAAATAAATATTTTTAATTCAATAACATAAAATTAAATAATAATTATTTAACTTCAGTTAAAGGTAAAGTACCCATATTATCATATGTAGAAACTTTAACATCAGTTGTACCTAAGTTTACAGAAGAATCTGTAACATTAACTGACCAATCACTAGAATTAGCGTTAGAATCAATTACAACATTATTAAATGTAACTATATAATGATTAGTAGAACCAGCATCTATAGTATTAAAAGCAAACTTCTTATCACTAGTATTTAAATTACCAGTAAATGTAACAGCTTGATTATTAGTATATACACCTGTACCTACTAAATTAGAATCTGAAACAGAATCTTTATATATAGATAATACACCTGTCATAGTTGAACCAGTAGATGAACCATCTTTATAACCTGAAATATTTGGTTTAATAGTAACAGATTCTAAAGTAGCTTTATCATTACCAGTAGCAGTAACACTAAATCTAATAGCAGAATTAGCTAAATCTTTATCAGAATTAGAATCTTTAGCTATAACAGCCATGTTTTCTTCAATTCTATCAATGTTAGATGTTACATTATCACCAACCATAGCAATAACAGAACCATTAGATGATTTAATTGTAGAACCAGTTTTAGCTAAATTAATATAAACTCCTGTAACTGAAGTATTTAAATTAGCATCAGCTATAATATAATAAGTTTTTGTAGAATCTTTAGTAACAACATCTGAAACATTTAAGTTTTTAAATGTAACACCTGTAGAAGTAGCTGTAGTAGCTGAATCAGCAACAACAGTTCCATTTACATCAGTAATTTTAAAATTATTTAAATTATTTAAATTAGCTCATGTAAATACTAAATCTCTTAATTTAACATCATCATTAGTAGCTCTTAATCTAAATGCTAATAATTGTTCAGCAGTAGAACCAGCTAAAATTAATTTAGCATGTGGATTATTATCACTTGCAGATAAAGTACCAACAGCTTGTTTAACTGTAAATACAGCAGAAGTTGGAATAGTTCCTAAATTAACATCTTTTGAAGTTAAAACATCAGTTGCATCTAAATCAGCTAAAGTAACTGAAAAACTACCTGAATTGAAAGCGTCTGAAAAATCAGCTTTTACAGTTAAAGTAACTGGAGTATCAGAAATAGTTTCATTTAATGTATCAAATGAAATTGTTGAACCACTATCAACATCAACAGTTTTAGTTTGAATTGCAGCATCATTAGCATATAATGTTAAGAATGCATTATTTTTACCAGAACCAGTATAATTAACTGTATAACTAGCATTTGAAACTTGAACATCATTACCTTGAGTAACTTTTAAAGATAAAGTATTTAATACTTCTCCTTTAGTTCCTTGAGCAATAGTAGTATTACCTAAACCATCAGTTTTATTAATACTTAATTTAGTTTCATCTATAGATACAGAAACACCTGCTATAGAACCAACAGTAGATAAAATTGTATTTTGATTTGAAGTATATTCTTTAGTAGCAAATTTATCTAAATTTAAATCATTAAATTTAAAAGTAGTTGTACTAGCATTATCTTTTACATCAGCGTAAATTTCAACATCTGAAGTTCCTGCTGGTAAAGTAACTAATCCTAAAAATTTAGCAGTAGTATCACTTGCAGTAGGAGTCCATGTCATAATAGTAGAACCTATTTTTAAATATACATTATTAAATAAGTCACTTCATGAAGCAGTAGGATCTGTAGTATATCCTAAAGTTGGATCTTCTAAAGTAATAGAAGTAGTACTAGAAATAGTACCTTTTAATAAAGTAACATTAGTAGTTCAAATAGCTACATTTTGTGATAATTCAACAGATGAATCTCTTTCAAAAGTAACATCAGAACCATTAACAGTATATTTTGCTAATACTTTAGGATTAGCTGTAACAGTAGTTCTAAAACCAGTAACTGTTTCAACAACATTTAAATCTGTATCTTTTTTAAGTTCAAATTTATAAGTATCACCTGCATTATTATCAACAGTATCAACCATAGCTTTAATATAATAAGTAGCAGTAGTTGAATCTTTAATAACATCATTAACTTCAAAAGTTACATATTTACCATCAATAACTGGATTTTTAGCAACAACATCACCATTTCTAACAATTGTTAAATCTGATAAATTAGTTAAGTCCCCATCTCCTGTTTGTCTAAATGTAACAGATTGAAAAGTTTCATCTCTAGTTTCAGTTACTCCACTATCTTTAGAATTTTTAATAGTAAATTTTCCTAAAGTAAGAGCATTACTTAAATCGTTATAACTTGCACCACTAGTAGTACCAGAAAATGCAGATTTAGAAACAGCATAATCAGCAGTAGTTAATAATGGAGTAACAAAACTTCCATCAACAGTTACTGAAGCATCAGTAACTTTACCAGTAAATTGTAAATCATTACCAGCTCCATAAGAACCACTTGGTAATTCAACATATAAATCTAAAGTTTCAGTTTCACCAGCCATTACATTAAGAGCAGGAGCAAATGAAATAATAGCAGTATTATCTGAAGAAAAAGCAGCTTTACCTGAAATTCTTCTACCATTTTTTTCAAACCAAATTCTTGTTCCTGATTTGATTGAAGCTAATGTTAATTTAGATACTTCAATAGTATTAACTGAAACATCTTCATTACCAGCAGTAAAATCTACTTTAGCAAATCTAATTGTTCCTGATTTAGGAATTTGTGAACCATCAGTTAAACTTAATGGAGAAGTAGTAACTTCTAAAGAAGAAGTAGTTGTAGTAGTATCAGTACTAGTGTTATCATTAGTATCAGTACTAGTGTTATCATTAGTATTAGTATCAGTATTTGTAGTATCACCACATAATCCTAATAATTGAGAAACTTCATCACAAGTATCAGTAACTACTTCAGAAGCAGCAACCATAGCATTGTTACCAGCTTCAAATACAAAACCTCTAGTTGCAGGAGTATTGTAGTTAGTAAAGTTTGGAACAATTGCTTTATTAACAGCAAATGCTACTACTTGTTCTTGCCAAGATGTAGATTTACTAGCATCATAAGCGTAGTCTGGAAAAGTAGCTTTTACCATCATTGCAACAGCTTCAGCTTTTGTAATATTTTGTTCTGGGTTAAATTTTGGATTTTTTGCTATTAAGTTAGCATCAGCTAATGCTTCAACTGTATAACAAGCCCAGTTATTTGGAGTAGTTGCTGTAACATCTGAAAATTCATTATCACATGTAGTTTTTTTAGCAATTTTAGCTAAACCTCTAGCAACAGCAGCTATTTCTTGTCTTAATACATTTTGATTAAGATTATAAGCAGCAACGTCATCTGAGTGGTCATTAATATAACCAACAGCAGCTAAAGCGTTAGCAGCTTCGATTTGGCTAGTACTATTTGCAGATACTCCAGCAGAGAATAACCCTGAAACAAGAGTAACTAATGCAACAGTAGCAGTAGTCTTTTTGAATAAATTCATAAATATAAGTTTATAAATAAAATAAGTTATATCATTCTTATAAATAGATATAACAATATATAAAGTATTAAAGTATTTTTGAAAGTTGTTTATTAAAATTTTCTTCTGAAAAACTTTTAGCAGTTTTTAAAGACTCTATTGATAATTTTTTTTCAAGAGATGAATTAATTAAAATTTCATAACTTTTTTCAATAAATTCATTATCTGAATTTACTAAATATCAATTTATTCAATTTTTAATTATTTCTTTTGCTCATGAAAGATTATAAGATATAACAGGTACTCAAATAGACATTGATTCAATTATGACAAGTCAAAACGAATCTATCCTTGAAGGAAATAAAAATAAATTTGATTGTTCTAGGTTTTCTATAATTTGACTTATATCAACTTTTCATAAAAAAATTATATTTTCATTTCATTCATATTTGTTTTTATATTTTTCAATTTCATTTCATTCTCATCAGATTTTTAAAACAAGATTTGAAATCTTATTTCTTAAATCATCATAAGTTTTAAAAATCATTTCTAAATTTTTTCCTTCAACCCATCTACTATAAGTAAATATAGTTTTTGAATTAGAAGTTTTTTTATTTTTACTATTATGATTCAAAAACTTATCATCCAAAACTGGATATAGTATTTTTGAATCTATCTTATAAATATCTTTTATAGAATCTTGTAAATACTTACTATTAGTAATTACAGAATCAATATTTTTAACAACATACTTTTCAATAAATCTTTTTAACTTTATAGTTACTTTTGCATTTTTACTATAATACCATGGATAATGATGATGCCACCAAATAAGTTTAGCATTACTTCAAAAAATTTTTTTTGAAAATACTCATACAAAATGCATAGGTGAATTTCAAATTATTATATAATCAGATTTTCTAATAACATAAGCTATTTTAATAAAACTAAATAATTTAGAATTATTACGAGAAAATGAAAACATATTAACATCATTATTTTTTTGAAGAAAGTTTGATAAATAAATCATCATACTTGAAGCTCATCATTTCTTATCTAAATAAGGATGAAGGACTGCTATTTTTTTATTAGTTGGTATCATAATATTTTGGTTATAGCAAAATACAAAGGTTAAAGCCTTAACCCAAAAGTTGTTTACAACTCCGGGGATTAATTATTAATCTATTAATAACTAATCCCTAAAGTCATAAAAACAATCTTTTAAAGTTAAAACTAAAAGATTAATTGTTTTGTTTAGCCCTTATTAATAAGGCTTATTCAGATCATGTTAAAGATCAAAACTTTGAACGCACATATAATAATCTTTTTTTACCTTAAAGTCAATCAATCATAACCTTATTTCACACAATCTTCACATAACTTTTATGTGAAGATTTTTGTTATAATATATATATTTAAAAGTCAATTGTTAAATATAAAAAAATACCGGTATTTAGCTACTAAAATAAGTAACTATATACCGGTAGTAAATTCATAACTATGAACCTACTGTATTAGATAAATTCATAATAGGTTGCATAATTGCCATAGCTATAAATCATACAATTATAGCTAATGTAACTATAATAAAAGGTTCTAATAATTTATTTAAAACTCATATTGTATTATCTACTTCTTCATCATAAAAGTCTGCAATTTTTAAAATTGTTTTATCAAGTTTTGCAGTTTGTTCTCAAACTTGTATCATTTGAACCATCATTTCAGGAAATAGTTTATCTCCATCTAAAGATTCCCACATTTTAATTCATGATCAAATATCTTCAGATAAAAGTAATAACCTTTGTTTGTATACTTCATTTCACACAGCAGTTGAAGTTATTTTTAAACTTTCAACAACAGATACTCATGAAGAAGTTAATCAAGAAAAGACTCTAGCAAATTTTGATAAAATCAATTTTCTAGTAATTCCTCAAAATACAGGAATTTTCATTACTAAATTATCATATATATATTTACCATCTGGTGTTTTTCTCCATATTTTAACAAAAACATAAGCTAAAACCACTATAATTACCATTAATAACCAATAATTAATAAAAAAATCAGATACAGCCATTAATGCTTTAGTTGATCATGGTAATTTACTCTTATCATCAAAAATATCTAATAATTTTGGTACTATCATAGTCATCATAACAGCAACGACTCATATTACTACTACTATAATAAACATTGGATACATCATAGCTGATCTAATTTTTCAATTTAATGACTCAACTTTTTCTATTTGTTCAGCTAAATCATTTAAAACAATATTTAATTGTCAAGTCTTCTCTCATGCCTTTATTATTCACATTTCTGCATCAGAAAAACTACTTGGGTATAATTCTAAACATTCAGAAAAATTCTTTCATTCTTTTAATTCATATATAAATTTTGTTAAAATTACTTTAAAAACTTGATTTTTTTCTTGTTTTTCAAGTACTTGAATAGACTTCATAAGTGTCATTCAAGCATTAGTCATTGTAGACAAAAGACGATAAAAAATAACTTTTTCTTTAGTTTTTATAGACTGCAAAGACACTATATAATCGTTTAAGGCCTTCATTAAATCACCTTTTACTAAAGGAAAGTCATTATTGACACTATTATTATTTTCGTCTTTTTTATTTTCATCTAATATTAAAAAATCTGCCATATTATTATATTAATTATAAATCAATTTAATGTGTTCTTATTTTTTGAACCTATCAATTTTGTGTTTTTGCAACTCTATAAACTTCTTCTAAACTTGTTAATCAATTTAATGCTTTCATTATACCATCTTGTTCTAATGAAATCATTCACTCCCTTATTGCCTGATTATTTATATTAAATGCAGACGCTCAAGATAAAATCATCTCCTTAACTCAAGGTGTAATTTCCAATACTTCATATAATCATACTCTTCATTTATATCAAGTATTTTCACAACTATCACATCACACAGGTTTATAAAAAATTGGGCTTTTAAGTTTATCTCACACTCTTTTATTTAATTCATCTTTATTTGTAAGATTAATAGCATTTTTAATATTAGCTAAAGTATCTTTTCATATTTCTGATGCTTTCATTGGTTTTTTACAACTACATAATTTTTTTATAAGTCTTTGAGCAATAATAACATTTACAGAAGCAGGAATTAAAAAAGGTTGTACTCACATATTAATAATCCTTGTAATAGTTTCTGCTGCATTATTTGTATGGATTGTAGACAAAACTAAATGTCATGTCAAAGATGCCTCTATAGCTATATCAACAGTTTCTTTATCTCTCATTTCTCATACCATTATAATATCAGGATCTTGTCTAAGTGCGGTTCTTAATCAATAAGCAAATGTATATCATATATCAGGTTTAACTTGAGATTGACTTATTCAATCAACTTGATTTTCGACAGGATCTTCAAGTGTCATAATATTTACATTTATTTTATTTAAGTCAGTTAATGCAGAATATAAAGTTGTCGATTTACCAGATCAAGTTGGTCATGATGTTAATATAATACCATTTGGTAAAGCTAATGCCTTCTGTATAAGATCAAAATTTTGTCATTCAATTCATAATTCATTTAAAGAAGGTATAGTTTTAGATTTATCAACTATTCTCATTACAATTTTTTCTCAATGAACTGTTGGTAAAGTTGACAATCTTAAATCTAATGATTTTCACTCAATTGTGGTACTAATTCTTCCATCTTGAGGAATACGTGATTCATCAATTTTTAAATCTGCCATTATTTTAAATCTTGCAACAATTCAGCTATGTAAAAAATTTTGGTATTCTAATATTTCTCTTAATTCACCATCTAATCTATATCTAAGTCTAACATATGAACTAAGAGGCTCTATATGTACATCTGAAGATCATCAAAGAACAGCGGCTAATATCATATAGTCACATACTTCTTGTATATTATCTCATTTATATACTAAATCTTTTAATTTAGTAACAGCCTCTAAATAATTCATATTCTTATTTTTTAATATTTACATATTCACCTATATTTATCGCAAAGTGGTTTTATTAATTGATCTATATTTAATGCATCATTATAAGTTTTTTCTAAATCTATACTATTTTTTGCATTTTTATTAATTAATTTAGTTTTCTTATTTAAATTTTTTAATAAATTTTGTTCTTTTTTCATTCTTAATAGCTTAGTTCATTTAACTAATCATTTTCAAATATTTGTATTTATATATCAATATATTAATTTATAATTTAATATTATATTATTGATTGTACTAATTATCCTAGCTTTTGGTAATCATTTAACATAAAAACGAAGACTCACATTTATTTCATATTTTTCATTTCATTGAGTTTTTTTAATAAAATCAATAAATGATCTATTTTTTCTAATTTTATATGAATCATCTAAATATTTTGGAAAAGTAATATCCTTGATATCAATAATTTGATGTTCAAAAATATTATAATTAGTAGTATATCTATCTCATGATAAAACTTTTGAAAATCAATTTGTTGATAAAAATCCATTATTTTTATTAATAATAATTGTATTATTATCAATTTTTATATTTCATACATTTTCTATAAAATACAAAAAATCTATTATATTTTTTTTAGTTCAACTTAAATTTAAACTTAGAGGAATAGAATAAATATTTGTATCATTACTTTCTTTACTTCAACCAGATATCATATAATCTTTTAATATTTCAATATTTCATATTCATATTGAAGCGCTTGTATTTAAATTAAAAGTATCAATAATTGATTCTATATAATTAATAAATTTAAAATCAGTTAAATGTTCTTCTCAAATATCAATATTTTTTTCAGAGTAAACTGGTAATATATTAACAATTTGCTTTTCATTTTCAGCAATTACTTGTATATTATGAGAATTGTTCATTTCTTTAGTTTTCTTTTTAATAAATTCATCAAATGATTTATCCTTTTTATTAACTAAATAGCTATCATAAAAATCTTTTGTGATATTATTTAATACTAAAGTATATTTATCTCATTTCATCATTGATTTATTCATGCTTTTAAATTCAGAATAATTTAATCAATGTAATTTTTTATCAACAATTTCGTTATATATACTTCTTGTTTCTTTTTTCTTATCTTCAATTTGATATAATGAATTAACTATATATAAAGATAAAAATAAAACTAATCCTATAAGTAATATTCAATAAAATATAAATCCTATGATTATACTTCTTTTTTCCCTTATTGTTCTTTTCATATTATTTTATTTTATATTTTAAACTTAAATTAAATGTTGTTTTAAATGTAAATCATGTTTTATCTCATACTATACGCTCTGCACTAAAAACTTTTTGTCTATTTACTATAGTAAATTTTTTAGATTCTAAATGAATATAATTTAAAAAACTATTTGCAACAGATATAGAAGTTCATTTAACTAAAGACTCTGAATCATTTTTTCAATCAAATCATCTTATTCAACTTTCATATCAAGCAGAATAAGCTGAACAAGTCATTGACATAATATTATTTTTTTCATCTATTGTTATATTACTACATTCAATCTTTTCTTTATCTACTTTATCAAAATTATATTTAAGATTATCAAAATCAGTTAATAACTCTAAAACCTTTAATTTATTATTAGTTTTTTCTTTTAAAAAAACAACTTCTTTTGTTTTAGTAAAGTTTTCTATTTTATATAATTTTTCTAATATTTGTAAAATACTTTCTTTTTCATTTTTCTTAAGATTACTTAATTCATTTTCATAGTCTTTTTTTAATGTAGAAATAGATGTACAAAAATTTCAATCATAATGTATATCACCTAATAATACTGAACAAAATGGATCTAAAATTTGATTATCTTTTTTTTCTTCGAAAACTTTATTTTGAATATATATATATACATAAAGAATACCTATTAAAAGTATTCATAATATAATTATTATCTGCATCAAATTAGATACTTTAGATAAATAATAATAAAAATCCTTATTATTTTCATTCTTAATTTTATTAACCTCTTCTATAAGGTCATTATCACTATTAAATTCATCAAAAATATTTCAATTTTTTTTCTCAATTATATTATCTTCTATTTCTTTTTTTTCTTGTTTTTTAAAAATGTCTCAAAATATTCCTTTTTTCTTTTCTTGTTTTTTTAATGATGAAGACACTTGTTCTCTTCATTTAACTAAATCTTCAGTATTTATTTCTGTATTTTTATCAGTCATATTGATTAATTATAAAATAACTACTATAATAATAACATAAATAAAAATATAAAACAAAAATATTTACTTTACATTTCATTAAAATATATTTATAATTTTTTTTCTAATATATCTAAAAACTGACTAGTTGTTCATTTTTTTATATTAATATCATCTGGAAAAGCTTTTAAAAAAGCCTCTCACCAACTTGTAGAAAATACTCTATTATCAAGTAATACAACAACTCATGTATCAGTTTTAGTTCTAATTAATCTTCAAAATCATTGTTTTAATTTTATTATTGCTTTTGGTACTGAATATTCTAAAAATGGATCCTCAAAAAATATACTCCTTGCTTGAAATATAGGATCTGTTGGAACTGAAAAAGGAAATTTATGAATAACTAAATACTTTAAATTATCTCATGGAATATCTATTCCTTCCCAAAAACTATCAGTTCATAATAATATAGAATTTTTTGAATCTTTTAAGAAAAAACTCATAAGCTTCATTTTACTTCAAGCTATTCATTGAGCATATAGATTTATTCATTGCTTCTTGAGATTTCAATTTAACGAAGTAAAAATCTTTCTTATTATTGAATAACTAGTTAAAAGAGTAAGTATATTTCACCTTACTATAGAGAAAAATTTTCATAAAAAATCAACTACTTCTACAGTATTATTTTTTATACTTCAAATATTTGTAGGTATAAATAACATTGATTGTTTAGAATAATCAAAATCACTATCAAAAAGATGAAAATCAAAATCATCTAAAAAAAGCATCTTTTTAAAATAATCAAAATTTCATCAAATTTGTAATGTTGCTGAAGTCAAAACACATGAATTTAATTTATTCCAAAGTACTTCATCTAAATATTTACCTGGATTTAATAAAGTATGCTCAAAAATAACACCATTACTATCAGTAAAAGTAAGTATCTTTATAAATTTTGAATCTGATTTTTTATCTAAAATAACTTTAATTAATTCTAAAATTCAAGATAAATAGTTTATCTCCTTAGTAAAATCATATTCCTCCTCAACAGCTAAAAAATCTAATATATCAAGAAAATCAAGTTCTATCTTTTTAATAAGATTAGAATAATCAGTTCAATCAAAAAAATCCTGTTCCAGTAATGTTACTCTATAATTACCTCATGAACCTAGTTTTGCATTTATATAATTAAATGCTGAATCATCTAATAATTCTAGTTTTGATATAAGTGATTCCTTGAGCTGTAAAAACTTAATTTTTTTTGCATTTATTTTTGTTAATATTTTTTCAACAGTATCAAAACTCTCTCATAAACTTTTAATATTATATTTCTGTTTTAATGAATCTGTTACCGTATCTTCTATATTATGTCATTCGTCTATAATTAAATTACGAATCTTTCATAAAACTCAAGCTTCATTATTTAAATCTGAAAACAAAAGGCTATGATTAATAACTATCACATTAGAGCTCTCTAGCTTAACTCTAGCCTTAAAAAGATATTCATACCTTCTATAATCATTTTTCTCTGCTAAAACAGCAAAATTATCAGCATTTATATATCTTAAAAAATTAAACTCTTGTCAATAATAATTCAAGTCATCCAATTCTCCATATTTAGTTTCAAAAATCCATAAAAGAATTTTAGATAAAAAACAAACTTTATTATAACTTAAATCTCCTAACCAAAATTCATCAAAAAACAATTTAATACTTAAATAATTTTTTTTTCATTTTAATTTTGTATACCTAAAATCATTTCATAAATTTTCTTTTAAAAAACTTAAATCCTTATTATATAATTGATCTTGAAGAGCTTTTGTTTTCGTAGAAATAAAAACTTTTTCTCAAGTTTTAAGAGAATGAGTTATAGACGGAATCAAATAAGCAAAACTCTTTCATAATCATGTAGGAGCTTCTATAACTACCTTTTTCTTATTTTTTAGACT
>Ga0256828_1001133_pt1 | contig 16950 bp, 15 predicted proteins | sample CV88metaG_FD_185993 | JGI IMG/M metagenome (GOLD analysis project Ga0256828, IMG submission 185993) | Hydrothermal vent microbial communities from East Pacific Rise, Pacific Ocean - CV88 | ecosystem: Environmental > Aquatic > Marine > Hydrothermal vents | place: Pacific Ocean: East Pacific Rise...
CAGAGGCTATTGTGTGTAGTGCAGATGATGCAAAAAAAGCACTTGACATAGCTCAAAATGCTACAAAAGATGCGAAAAAATCTACACTTTCTCAAAGATGTAACTGGCTTTTAGATGTTGCTAAAAAACTACAAGAACAAAAAGAAGATATAGCAAAAACTATAACAGATGAGGTTGGAAAACCTATAACTTTTGCAAGAGTTGAAGTTCAAAGAGCAATAGAAACTATAACTTTGAGTGTAGAAACTATGAGGACTATGAATGGTGAAACAATAAATACAGATGCTATGGACAGTGGTAAAAAAACAACAGCTTTTTTTAGTAGAGTTCCTTGTGGTGTTGTTGTGGCTATAACTCCTTTCAATTTTCCTCTAAATTTGGTAGCACATAAAATTGCTCCTGCACTTGTTGCTGGAAATGCTGTTGTTCTAAAACCAACTCCAGAGGCTCCTTTGACATCTTATAAATTTGCAAAACTTTTTATAGAAAGTGAATTTGCTATAAAAGATGCCCTTAGTGTTGTTTATGGCGATGCCGAAGTTGGTTCAGCTCTCATAACAAGTGACATACCAAGAGTTGTTAGTTTTACAGGTAGTGTTCCTGTTGGAAATATCATAACAAAAAATGCAGGTATAAAAAAAGTAAGCTTAGAGTTGGGTGGAAATGCAGCTACATTTGTAGATGAAAGTGCAGATTTAGACTTAGCATCTCAAAAATGTGCTTTGGGTGCATTTGTAAACTCTGGACAAGTTTGTATAAGTCTTCAAAGAATCTATGTTCACGAAAAAATCTATGATGAGTTTGCTAAAAAAATGGCAGATGAGAGTAAAAAACTAAAAGTTGGAAGTCCTTATGAAGATGAAACTTTTATGGGACCACTTATAGATGATGATGCTGTTTTTCGTGCTAAAAACTGGGTAGAAAGTGCCATAAAAGAGGGTGCAAGAGCTTTACTTGATGTTAAAACAGATGGAAGGATTTTTTACCCTTGTGTGATGGCAGATGTAACTGACGATATGGCAATAGTTTGTGAAGAGGTTTTTGCTCCAATTGTTTCACTTGTAAAAGTTAAAGATTTTGATGAAGCAAAAGTTAAGATGAACAACTCTCCATTTGGGTTACAATTTTCAGTGTTTACAAACTCTTTGAGTGTTACTAAACAAGCTATAGATGAACTAGAAGCTGGTGGAATAGTGATAAACGATATGCCAACACTAAGATTTGACATACAACCTTATGGTGGGGTAAAACTAAGTGGAGTTGGTCGTGAGGGTCCAAGATTTACAATAGAAGAGATGACCGAAGTTAAGTCTGTTGTGATTTGTTAGGTTTATGGTGGCAGAAAAAAATACAAAGATAAAAAATCAAGCTATAAATATTACAAATTTAAGAAAAAAGCAAAATATAAAATAGTAGATTAGAGTTTTATCTGAGTTTTTTTAGTAGTTAAAATTTTTTAAACTAAAACAATTTATATTTTGGATATAATTCGAAAAAAAATTAAGGAAGCTAAAAATGGGAATTCCTCAACCAGCTTATTATATATTTAAATGTGAACAATCTGCTCCTCCTGGGATGCCAAAACCATCTTGTGTAACTCCACAAACTCAGGATCTATTTCAGTATTTGGCTCAAAAACTTATGACAGAGGGTGTTATGGCTACTGTTCAGCCGATTCGTACATCTTGTATGAACCGTTGTAATGCAGGTCCAGTTATGTTAGTAGAACCAGGTCATACAATGTATGCAGGTTTAACAAAAGAAAAAATTGACAAAATTGTTAGTGAACATATCTTAGGTGGAAATGTAGTACAAGAGTTTGTTATAGATGCTGAGCTATGGGACGAGCCTATTTCTCCAGCTGATATGAAAAAACAGATGGGAATGTAGTAATGACTATCGAGATGTTATATAGTAAGATACACCGTGCAACTGTTACGGATGCTAACTTAAACTATGTAGGTTCTATAACGATAGATGAAGAACTTTTAGAAGCATCAAAAATGAGAGTTGGTCAAAAAGTTGAGATTTTAAACATCAATAATGGTGAAAGATTTTCAACTTATATCATCCTTGGAGAAAGAGGCAAAAGAGATATTTGTCTAAATGGTGCTGCTGCTAGAAAAGTTCATAAAGGTGACAAAATCATTATAGTAGCTTATGCGACTTATGATGAAAAAGATTTAGAAACTTACAAACCAACTGTTGTTCTTTTAAACGATGACAACAACATAGATGAAATAAAAGAAGAGATATAGATATGTTTGGAAATATGGGCGATATGAGTAAAATGCTTGAAGGTCTTCAAGAGGGAGCTAAAAAACTTCAAGATGAGTTAGAAACTAAAACTTTTAGTGTAAAAAGTGGTGGTGGAATGGTAGAACTTAGTGTAAATGGAAAAGGTGAAGTTATAGACCTAAACATAGATGATGAACTACTTTCCGACAAAGATTCTTTACAGATTTTACTCATAGGTGCTATAAATGATGCAAACAAAATGGTTCAACAAAACCAACAGCAAACAGCTATGGGTATGCTAGGTGGTGCGAACCCATTTGGTGGAAATTAGTCAAGTTTTAGTATGAAACATTTTGAACAATTTTTACAAAACAACCTTCCTGTTTCAAAATCTTTTCATCCACATTATGAAGCATCTCTTCACGAGATGTTAAATGCTGGTGGTAAGAGGTTTCGTCCAGCACTTTTACTAGGTGTTGTAAATGCTTATAACCCTCTTATGCTTGAAAGTGCTAGATTTTCTGCTCTGGCAATAGAACTTTTACATACATATTCACTTATTCACGATGATTTACCAGCTATGGATAACTCTCCACTTCGTCGAGGGAAACCCACTTTACATGTAGTATATGATGAAGTAACGGCTATTTTAGTTGGAGATGCTTTAAACACTTATGCTTTTGAAGTTTTAAGTAAAGCTCCATTTTCAGATAAAGTAAGAGTTGAACTTATACGAGAGTTGTCTGTTAATGGTGGCTTAAATGGTATGGTTTTAGGTCAAGCAATAGATTGTTATTTTGAAAATAAACCTCTTAGTGTAGAAGATATAAAAATTTTACATACAAACAAAACAGCTAAACTTATAGCTACTTCACTTAAAATGGGAGCTATAATAGTTGGAAGATATGATGTTGCAGACAAACTTTATGAGTTTGGTATAGATTTAGGTCTTTTGTTTCAAATACAAGATGACATACTAGATGTAACTCAAACTTCACAAGAAGCAGGTAAACTAACTAACAATGATGAAGACAAAAATAGTTTCGTTACAATTTTAGGTTTAGAAAATACACTAAAAGAAGCAAATAAATTAGCAGATAAGTTACTTCAAGATATGCAAAGTTTTGATGAAGAACTAAAAGAAGCCCTCTCTTCTTTGTTATTGACATATATAAATAGACATAGATAACTTTTCATTAACACTTCTGTAACAATCTAAGTATATAATGCTACTTACGATTCTTCCCCCTTAATGATATATTTTAAGATTAATTCTTATTGTATACAAATTCAAAGCAATTCGTTCTCAATGACTTCATTGAGAATGTATATTTATGGTATAATTTCACACTTTACAAACAACATTCAAGAAGGATACAAATGCCTAATCTACAACAAAAAATGGCAGACACTATAAGATTTCTCGCAGCAGATATGGTTCAACAAGCAAACTCGGGTCACCCCGGTGCTCCTATGGGACTTGCAGATATAGCAGTAGTTTTAAGCAAACACCTAAAACACAATCCAAAAAACCCAAATTGGATAAATCGTGACAGACTTGTTTTTAGTGGTGGTCACGGGACGGGGCTTATATATTCACTATATCATCTTTGGGGATATGGCTTAGAAATAGAGGATTTAAAAAACTTTCGTCAGTTAGATTCTTTAACTCCAGGGCATCCAGAGTATGGACATACAAAAGGTGTTGAAATAACAACTGGGCCACTGGGTCAAGGTATAGCAAATGCTGTTGGTTTTTCTATGGCAAGTAAATTTGTAGCTTCTCAAACAAATTCTGAAACTGGTAAGATTATAGACCATAATGTTTACTGTCTTTGTGGTGATGGCGATTTAGAAGAGGGTATAAGTTATGAAGCTTGTTCTATTGCTGGACATAATAAACTAGATAATCTTGTAGTTATTTACGATTCAAATCGTATTACTATTGAGGGTAGTACAGATTTAAGTATAAGTGAAGATATACAAAAAAGATTTGAAGCTCAGGGTTGGGAAGTTTTTGAATGTGATGGTCATAATTTTGAAGAGATAGATAAAGCTATAACAGATGCAAAAGCATCGACTAAACCAGCTTTAATCATAGCAAACACAGTTATAGCAAAAGGTGCTGGTGAGCTAGAGGGAAGTCACCATTCTCATGGAGCTCCACTTGGTGATGATGTTATAGCAAAAGCAAAACAAGAAGCAGGTTTTGACCCAGAGAAGAAATTTTTTGTAGATGAAGATGTATTGGCTAGGTTTAGATGTGCTATAGAAGAGGGTGATTTGGCTGAAAGAGAGTGGAAGCACTCTTTAAAAACTATGCCTCTTATGGAGCAAAATGAAGCTCTTGAAGCACTTCAAAATCCAGATTTTTCTCGTATAGAGTGGCCAGAATTTGACAAAGATGAAGCTACAAGAGGAACAAATGGTAAAGTTATGAATGCCATAGCTAAGGGTGTTCCTAGTTTTCTTGGTGGTAGTGCAGATTTAAGTCCTTCAAACAAAACAGAACTTAAAAATATGGGTGTATTTCCACAAGGAAGAAATATTTACTTTGGTATTCGTGAACATGCGATGGCTTCGATTGTAAATGCGATGGCTCTTTATGGTGGACTTTTACCTTTTAGTGCTACATTCTTTGTATTTTCAGATTACTTAAAACCATCTGCTCGTATAGCTGCACTTACAGGTATTCAACAGTTCTTTATTTGGACTCACGACAGCATTGGTGTAGGTGAAGATGGCCCAACCCACCAACCAATTGAGCATTTAAGTCAGTTTAGAGCATTACCAAACTTTTATGTTTGGAGACCAGCCGATGGAGCAGAAAATGTAGAGGCTTGGAAAACTGCTTTGGAGATGAGAAACTCTCCGAGTGCATTTGTTTGTTCAAGACAAAATTTACCACTTTTACCAAAAGCTGTAAAAGGTGAAGCTAGTAAAGGTGGTTACCTTTTAGTTAGTGATGAAAATGCTGTTATAACACTTATGGCTAGTGGTAGTGAAGTTGGTTTAGCTCTTGATGTAAAAGAGAAACTAAACTCTCTAGATGTTCCTGTAAATGTTGTTTCTGTTCCTTGTTATGACCTTTTTATAGAGCAAGATAAAGAATATATAAATAGCATTATAAAAGAAGATACTAAAAAAGTAGCTATTGAAGCATCTCGTGGTTTAGAATGGTATAAATTAGCAGATGAAGTTATAGCTATGAATAGTTTTGGGGCATCTGCACCAGCTAGTCAGTTGTTTGAAAAATTTGGATTTAGTGTAGATAGTATTTTGGAAAAAATAAAATAGTTTTTTAATGGGTAGCTAAGTTTTTAGCTACCTTGTTGTTAAAAATTATGCTACAATATTACTCTAATACATTAGAGGAAATACCTTATGATAAAATCTTTTTTCAACAAAATGAAAAAAACAAAAAAGACAAAAACTCCCTACAATTCTAAGCTGATTGCTAAGTTTCATAAAGACCATAAAAAAGTTGTTGGTATTGTTCAAAAAGTTGAACAAGCTATAGCTGAACAAGATAAAACAGCAATTCAAACACATTTGAAATCGTTGAAAATGACTTTGTTGGGGCATTTTATGGAAGAAGATACTATGCTTTACCAATATTTAAAAGAGTATTATAAAGATGTTCCATCTACTTATGAACTTATTTTAGAATTTTATGATTCTATTAAAGATATTCAAAGAGCTCTTTTAAAATTTTTAGATAAATATATAAATAGCAATAAGTACGATTCTGTATTTGAAAAAGAGTTTGATGGTATTGTTCAAGCTTTATCTCACAGAGTTGAGTCAGAAGAATCTAGTCTTTATACATTGTATGTAAAATAAAATTTTAAAGGATTTTTATGACACTATTTCAACTTCTGATGCTTGGTGCATCAGCTTTTTTTGCTTTTAAAGTTTATGAGCATATCCAAACATTACAACAGCCACAACAAAATTCCAAAGATGATGATGTTACAGATGTTTCTTCTCTTATGGATGAAGCAGATGCTAAGATGTCTGAGGGAGATTTTAACAAAGCTCTTATAATCTATAAAGAAGCAAATTACCAACAAAAAGATAATCCAGATATTTTGTTTAAAATAGCTTACTCTTTAATGCAACAAGATAGAGATGAAGAGGCATTGGAGTACTTAAACGATGCCCTAAAACTAGATAAAACTTCAACAGCTATTTATCAAGCTTTGGCATCGACATATAGAAAATTGGGTAATTTTGAAATGGCAAAAAATAGTTTAAATTCATCTATAGCTATAGATGGCTCAAACCCTATAACTTACTACAATTATGGTAATTTACTGGTAGATGAAAAAGAGTTTGAAGAAGCAAAAAAAATGTATAAAAAAGCATTGGAATTAGACCCAGATTTTAAAGAAGCACAAGAGGAACTTTCAAAAATATGAAGATTTTAGAGATTTACAATTTTTTAGATAAATTATCGCCATTTGAACTACAAGAGAAATGGGACAATAGTGGTTTACTTGTAGGTAGTTTTAATGATGATGTAAAACAGATTGCTTTAAGTTTAGATGTAGATGAAAAACTGTTAAAAAGTTTAAAACCAAATACTTTACTTATAACTCATCATCCTGTTATTTTTAGTGGTGTTAAAAGAGTCGATTTTGACACATATCCGTCTAATTTGTTGAAGATAATGGTTGAAAAAAATATTTCAAATATAGCTATGCATACAAATTTCGATAAAACACACTTAAACAGATTTGTAGCAACAGAAGTTTTGGGTTATAAAATAGCAGATGAAGAAGATTTTATAATTTATTTTGATGTAGATTTGAAATTTAATGATTTTTTAAAAATTGTGAGTAAAAAGTTTAATTTAAAACAAACTAAATGTGTAAAAAGTAATAAAAAAGTAAGAAGAGTAGCCCTAACTACGGGTAGTGGAGCTTCACTAATTCCACATGTAAAAGCAGATTGTTTTTTAACTGGTGACATAAAATATCACGATGCTATGCAGGCAAAAAGCTTGAAATTGTCTATGATTGAGATAGGACATTATGAAAGTGAGCAATTTTTTGCTAAAATATTACAAAAGCATTTGAAAAATTTAGGTTTAAAAGTTATAATTGCACAATCTAAAAATCCATTCAAATATGGGCATATCTAAAAACTCCAAAGGACTTCCATGAATAAGCATCTAAAACAACTTATTGACTTAGCAGAAATTGACAAAAAAATTGATGCATTTGAACCTCAAATAGAAGAGGCAAATTATAGTTATGAAGCAGCATTAGCAAAAACAAAAAGTATAGAAACTGACATTGAAAACTTAACAGATGAAATAAAAGATGAAGAACTTAAAAAATCTAAAAATGAACTTCACCTTTCAGAACTTTCTGATAAACTTGAAGATATTTCTAAAAAATCTTCTGATGTAAAAACTGAAAGAGAGATGAAGTCTTTACAACTTGAAGAAGAGATAGCAAAAGAACAAGTTACTTTTGCAAATGAAGAGATTGTTAGACTTGAAAAGATTATAGAATCTAAAAAAGAGCAAATAGAATCTGCTAAAAAAACATTGGAAGAACTAACTGCAAATTTAGAAAAAGTTAAAGCTGATGTAGATGAAAAACTTACAAAAATCAACACTGAAAGACAATCTGTTTTTGTAGAAAAAGAGAAACTTTTAGGAGTTATAAACCAAAAAGGTTTAGCTTTTTACCAAAAAATCCGTCGTTGGGCTAAAAACTCAACAGTTGTTCCTGTTGAAGACCATGCTTGTATGGGTTGTCATATGGTAATAAGTGACAAAATTTATGTAGATGTTATAAGAGGTGAAGATATAACTACATGTCCACATTGTGGTCGTATCTTATATGTGGAAGCTGGCGAAGCAGAGTTATAGTTTGCCCTTTTTTATAGTTTACTATGTTTTAAGTGTAGTGCTTTTTCTTATAGCACTGCCACTTTTAGTCTATCTTTCTTTTAAACAAAAATACAAAGTCTCAATCCCCTCTCGTTTTTTCCTTTTTAAAAATAAGCCATTTAAAACTAAAAATGCAATATGGTTCCATGTGTGTTCTCTTGGAGAAGCTAGAGCTTTAAAGCCGATTTTACAAGGTTTAAAACAAAAGCCTATTTGTATAACTACAATTACTCAAACAGGTAATGATGAAGCTAAAAAGTATGATGCCGAAGTTAGGTATCTTCCTTATGAGATGTTTTTACCTTTTTGGATAAAAAAACAAGAGTTTTTAGTTGTTCTTGAAGCTGAATTTTGGTACTTACTTTTTGTTGTAGCTAGGGCAAAAGGTGCTAGGGTTATTTTACTAAATGGTCGTATTTCAGATAAAAGTGTAGATAGTTATATGAAATTTAAGTGGTTTTATAAAAAACTTTTAGATAAAGTAGAGATTATTTATGCTCAAAGTCAAACAGACAAAAATCGCTTTTTAGCTCTTGGTGCAAAAAACATAGAGGTTATTGGAAATATAAAACTAGCAGGTGAGATAAAAAAAACAAAAACATACCCTAAACCATCTCGTGAGCTTATTGTTGCTGGAAGTACTCATAGTGGAGAGGAAAAAATAGTACTAGATGGTTTTGTAAAGTATAACCAAAACTCTATGCTTGTTGTTGTTCCTAGACATCCTGAAAGGTTTGAAGAGGTTTATACTCTTATGCAAGAGTATGCTTTAAAACACAATCTAACTATATCGAGATTTTCACAAACAAAAGAGTTAGAAACAGATTTAGTTTTAGTAGATATGATGGGGGAGTTAAATAACATCTATGCTATTAGCGATATAGCCATACTTGGTGGAGCTTTTAAAGATGATGTTGGTGGACACAACCCACTTGAACCAGCTTATTTTGGTTGTAAGATAATTACTGGAAAACATTTTTTTCATCAAAAAGAACTCTTTAAGTATGTTCATCATATTCAGTATATAGAAAATGATGAACTTTCGGAGGCACTTAGAACGGCAAAATCTTTACCATCTTCAACAGTAGATGAAAAGATAGATTTACAAATGCTTTTTAAGAGGTTAAATTAACCTCTTTTTACCACATAATTCTTCTGTTTGTTCTAACAGTTCCTTTGTTTTTAATAGATGTATTTGTGTCGTGTATACCTGCCCATTTTGTATCTTCTTTATAAAATTCAACTCTAAATTCATTTGTAGAATCATCTTTGTTGTATTTGTTATAAATTAACCAAGATGAAGCATTGTTTTCCAAAGTAGCTTTATATGGAAAGCCTCCTGCTGAATTATAGTTTAGGTGAATTTTAGGAACAGAATATCCACTATCTGCATTGGCCGTTATGTCTGTATTGAACCCTTTTTGTTCTACATCTCCAACTGTTCCAAAAGTACTAGAAGTATGTTTTGAGTTTATAAACCATCTAGGGTCATCTATGTATTTTGAATTTATACCATCAGGTAGTAATGTTTTGTCACAACTTGTTCCACAGTAAGCTTCAAAGTACATTAATGATTTGGCATTGACATTGTTAAATCTTTGTCTAGGGGAGTAAGTTCTACCAAAAACAAAAGTTGCTTGTTCATTTATAGATGTTGAACCCGTAATGTTGTTCTCATCTTTTGTGTTTATATCTTGTACTGTTAGTTTAAAAGGTTTTACAGCTTTGTTTTTTGCTCTATCAAAATTTACTTTTACATGTAGATTTGCTACACCTTTGTTTGATGTTGTAAAAATATCTTTTGAAACATCACTAAGAGTAAAGTTTGAGCTAGTAATATTTACCTCATTTAGTATAGATGTATTTTCATCTTCATAAATAATTTTAGATAAGTTAGGAGTGTTTACCATATCGAAACTGATGTTATAGTCGGTTGCTTTTGCATAACATTGAGAGTTATAATTTTTAGTAACTTCATTGTCTTTGTTTTTTGAAGTAACTGTTATGTTTATTACACTTGCCATCTCGAGGTCTCTTGAAAGGTAAGTAAAGTTGGCATTGTTAAAATTTACATACGAAGCATTTAGATCAAAATGGTAAGGTAGTAAAGAGATTATAGCCGATGTAGGTTGTATAAATCTGTTTGCTGAATCATCACTATCTACAAGAGCAAACTCACTACCTAGTTTTTCTTCTATAGATATATTTAAGTCTCCAACTTCTGAGTATTTTAAAGATATATTTGCAACACCATTGTTAAATTTTAGATTAGACAAAGCTGTGATAACTCCTGTATCACATTGTGTTTTTACATCTTTATAAACTATACTAGGTGAAATTCCATTTAGTGTTATTATTTCATTATAGTTTATTACAGGTGCAGAGTTTTCATCTAGTGCTTTGACTGTTAAGTTAAACTCATCTGATGCTGTAACATTTGAAGGAGATGAAGAGATTTCAAACTTTTTAGGGATGATGGCAAAATCATCTCTAGAACAAACAGATTTTGTAAGTTTTTTAGAGTTAAATATACAAGCTTTACATTCACTATCTATGTTTGATGAATGATTTTTTGAAGAGTTACAAACATCTGAACAATCACATTCTGAACCAGAATAGCCATTGAAGAAGTTACATTTACTTGAATCATAAGCTTGGTATTTTAAAAGGCTCCACATACAACTCGCACTGTTGTAGTTTGGTGAACCATCTCCATTTCTACATTGGTAAGCACTGTGCCAATCTACAATTTGTCCATCTTTATCTTTTAAGTATTTAATTCTAAAAGATGATTTTTTTGAGGATGCTGGTATAGTTATACTAAATGGAGAAAAACTTGAATCATCAAATATATGACTAAAAGATGTTTGTGCTGGATTGTTTTCACATTCACCTTGTGTTTGAGGAGTTTTAATTAACTCAATATTTACTTGACCTTTGAAATTTTTAGGAGTTAGAAAGTCATTATCTAATCTTACAATTTTTAGGTTAAATGGTTTGTTTACAATTTGTGTAAAAAGTGCATTAAAGTTAGTATCGTCATTTGTAATAGTTTCACCATTATAAGAATCATTTTCTATGTTAAAACTTCCCAATACAATGGGGTCATTTTCTATGGGATTTGTATCTAAACAAGGGTTAATAGTTCCTGAGTATGTTACACCATTTTTTGTATAACTTCCAACCCATTCATAGTTGTTTGAACTTAAAAAACTAAACATAGAAGATATATAAGTTGTATGGTTTTGGTTATTTGTATTTAGATCGGGTACTTGGTAGCTTACACCTTCATTGAAAGCTGAAAAAGCCATAAAGCTTTTTCCAGAAGCATTTTCACAGTTTCCACTAACATCATCTACACCACAATCTGAAAACATACTAAAAAGTGTGGAAGATGTTATAGCTACTTCGATATTTGTTAAAACATCATCCGTAGTACTATGTATGGGAGTTGTTGTTTTTGTCATAATTCCAATTGGACCCATATTGAACCCAGTTTCAGTTGGAACTTCATAACAAATATCATTTAAAACTTCTGCATTTAAAACAGAGCTAACTAAAACAAGAGAGAATAAAAATTTACTAAACATAATTAAGTCCTTTGTATATAAATCTTATACTTAAAAGACTTAATAAATGCTTACTTAGGGACTATTTATCCATAAATTTAGAGATTTTTTCTACAACATCGTAATGGTCAAGTATACCTTGAGCTACTTGTTTTGTATCTGTGTTAAAAAGTAATGGAGCTGCAAAGTTTACTAATGAATCTTCAATAGGTTTTTGGATAATTACTATATTTTGAACCAAAACATTTGAATCATCAGTGATGTTTAACATCTCTTTTATGTGTTCAGGTACAACAAATTCATACTCTGTTAAAGCATAAGGGTCAACAAGTGTAAAAGATATATCATCTTCACCATCTACTGACTTCATCGTCATAAAAGTATCATCTATTTTTTCAAGTTCAACTTGTTTTATACCTTCAAAACCTAAAATAGGTGAGCAAACATCAAATTTCATTTAAAAGCCTTTTTTGTCAAATTCATTTATTGTACCCTATAAAAGCATAAAATGTACCAAAATGTAAAGATATATTACTTTTTTTAGATAAAATACAAGTAATTATTTGAAATTTAGGGAAATTTTATGAAGTATATAAAAAAAGTCTTACCATTGATTTTACTTGTTTTTTTAGTTGGTGGTTGTTCAAAAAGTGTTGAAGAGTACAATAAACCAGCAATTTACTGGTACACAAAGCTTGTTGATTCTATATCTAATAGTAATCTTGAAAAAGCAGATGATTATTATAGTTCTTTACAAAGTGAGCATATTGGTTCACCACTTTTACCAGAAGCTACACTTATTTTGGCAGTTGCACATATGCAAAATGAAGAGTATATTTTAAGTGAATATTTTTTTAAAGAGTATATTAAAAGATATGCAGATGCAAGACAAAAAGAGTTTGCAATGTTTATGAATATAAAAGCAAAGTACCTTTCTCTTCCAAATCCAAGAAGAGACCAAGTTTTAATCTCTGAGGCTATAAAAGAGTCAAGAGTCTTTTTGTTAAACTATCCAAACTCACAGTATAGAGATATGGTTCAAACTATGCTTGTTCGCCTGTATTTGGCAAAAGCTTCATTAAATGAAAGTATATCTTTGTTATATGAAAGAATCGACAAGCCAAAAGCTTCGGCTTACTATAAAGCTATGACACAAGAACTGTCTATAGGTCAAAAACACATAGATAAAGCTAAAACACCTTGGTATAGAGAGATGTTTGAAGGGGATGGAACAGCTAGTTGGTATGCATTTATGATACCAGACACAGTAAGTGTTGTTTCAAGAAACTCTTATAACCAAGATAAAAATGAAACTAAGTAAGGGAGAGTTATGAACTTAGATAATTATGGAGAATTTCCAGCAGATATACCAGTAATAGCAGAGGACGATATATTTTTATATCCATTTATGATAGCACCTATCTTTTTAAGTGATGAAAAAAATATACAATCAGCAACAAAAGCAATAGAAGAAAATTCTTTAGTTATTGTGTGTTCTACAAAACCATCTCATGAAGGTGAAAGAGAATTTGATTCACTTTACAATGTGGGTGTTGTAGGTTCTATTATGAGAAAAGTGGCTTTGCCTGATGGTAGAGTTAAAGTACTTTTTCAAGGTCTTTCAAGAGCAAAAATAGTTTCAAAAGTTTCGGATGAGCCTTTGGTAGCAAATGTAGATGTTTTAAAACCTACAAATACAGATTCTTTAAAACTAAATGCTATTTTAGAAGTTGTCAGGGAAAAAGTAAAAACTTTGGCTAGTGTTAGCAACTATTTCCCTCAAGATCTTATAAGAACTATAGATGAAAACCACGATTTTAACCGTATTGCAGATCTTATTTGTAGTAGTGTGAAATTTAAAAAAGAACAAGCATATAAACTTTTTGTAGAAGAGGACACAGAAAAAAGACTTTTAGACCTTATTGACTATTTGTTAGATGAGATAGAAGCTAACAAACTTCAAAAAGAGATTCGTTCAAAAGTTCATACACATATAGAAAAGATAAATAAAGAATATTTTTTAAAAGAGCAATTAAAAGAGATTCAAAAAGAGTTAGGGACAGACACTTCTAGAGAAGAAGAGATAGAAGAGTATAAAAAGAAGCTTGAATCTAAAAAGAAAAAAATTTCGCAAGATGTTTACAAAGAGATTTCTAAACAGATAGAGAGATTTTCTCGTATGCACCCAGATTCTGCTGATGCTTCTATGACTCAAACATATCTTGACTGGGTTTTAGATATACCATTTGGGGATATGGCTAAAAAAAGTTTAAAGATAGAAGATGTTCAAACTCAGTTAGACAAAGACCACTTTTCACTTGAAAAAGCAAAAGAAAGAATAGTTGAGTATTTTGCTGTAAAAGAACTTTTAGCTCTTCGAGGTGTTAGTGGTAAGAACAAAGCAGGGGCTATTTTATGTTTTAGTGGAGCTCCAGGTGTTGGTAAAACATCTTTGGCAAACTCTATTGCTTCGGCATTAAAAAGACCATTGGTTCGTATAGCTCTTGGTGGGCTTGAAGATGTAAATGAGTTAAGAGGGCATAGAAGAACTTATGTTGGAGCTATGCCAGGGAGAATTACACAGGGTCTAATAGATGCAAAAAAAATGAACCCTGTTGTAGTTTTAGATGAGATAGATAAAGTTGGAAGAACACAAAGGGGTGACCCTACATCTGCTTTGTTAGAGATTTTAGATCCAGAGCAAAATAGTGAATTTAGAGATTATTACTTGAACTTTGATTTGGATTTAAGTGATGTTATATTTATAGCAACAGCAAATGACATCTCTCGCATACCAGCGCCACTTCGTGATAGAATGGAATTTATACATGTAAGTTCATATACTCCACAAGAGAAATTTGAGATAGCAAAAAGATACATCTTACCACAAGAGATAAAAAAACATGGTCTTAGAAAATCTGAGCTCAGTGTTTCAAAACAAGCTTTAAAAGAGTTAATACATAGTTATACTCGTGAAGCAGGGGTTCGAAACCTTCGTCGTCGTATAGCAGATTTATGTCGTAAAAGTGCAAAAGATTTACTTGTTGGTGATGTAGACAAAGTATCTATAACTGTGAAAAATTTAAAAGAATTTTTAGATAAAACAGTTTTTGAGATAGAAAAAACAGACAAAGTTCCAGTAGTTGGTGTTGTAAACGGTTTAGCTTGGACAGCAGTTGGTGGAGATGTTTTAAAAATTGAGTCTATAAAAATTAAAGGAAAAGGGTTACTTCAACTAACTGGTAGTTTAGGTGATGTTATGAAAGAATCTGCTCGTATAGCTTTTAGTGTTGTAAAAACTCTTATAGATACTAAAAAACTTAAAATAGATTCAAAAAATATTCCTACAACTCAAAAAGAGAAAGAGGATGGAGTTAGAGTAGATAGTAGCGAAGTTTATAAAAGATATGACCTCCATCTACATGTACCAGATGGAGCAACACCAAAAGATGGACCTAGTGCAGGTATAGCTATGGTAAGTGTTATAGCTTCTATACTAAGTAACCAAAAAATTCGTTCAGAAATAGCAATGACGGGAGAAGTTTCTTTAACAGGAGATGTTTTACCAATTGGTGGATTAAAAGAAAAACTTATAGCAGGACATAAAGCAGGTATGAGTAAAGTTTTAATTCCTATGAAAAACTATGAAAGAGATTTGGAAGATATACCAAAAGAGGTAAGAAAGTCTATGAAAATAGTAGGAGTAACTCGCATAGAAGAGGTCTTAAAAGAGGTTTTAGTTTAAACCTCTTTTAAACAATTACAGATTTCATTTTTCTTATAAGTTCATCACTTCTTATAGGTTTTGTAACAAACTCATTTGCCCCAACTTCTAGTGCTTCTGCTTTTCTTGTTTCATCAGTTGTTAAAACAATTATAGGTGGTTGGTAAAGGTTATTGTCGGCTCTTACTACTTTTAGCATCTCTATGCCACCCATAACAGGCATAATTATATCTAGTAAAACTATGTCAATGTCAGTTCTTGCTTTTAGTACACCTATGGCATCTGAACCATTACTAGCTTCTACAACTTCTTTTACAATACCACTTTTTTTAAGTAATGATTTTAGAAGTTTTAGGTTTATCATATCGTCATCAACTGCTAGAACTATTAAGTCGTCTCTTGTCATCTATTTTTCCTTAAATATATTTTTGTAATATTTTTTGTAGTAACTCTTTGTTTACTACATGGTTTATACTTTCATCTACACCATTAAAGCTTTGGCTATCATCTTCTTTTATAAAAATTGTAGCTGTATTTAACCCATTTGATGCTATTGTTGAGATTGTGTTTTCATTAGCTAGAGCTTTGTCAAAAAATACTATTTTATAGTTATTATCTTTTAAGTTAGACTCAAACTCTTGTGTAGATTTTGCCACAGTTAGAGTGTATCCAAGTGATTCAAAAAGTTTTGAATAGATTTTTACTTCAAAAGGATTTTTCCTTGCAAGAAGTATATCTGACTTGTACTCTTTTTTCATTTCAGGTTCTGGTTTTGGTTCTGACTTTGGTTTAGGTTTAGGTTTAGGAGTACTTTCTTCATTATTTTGTGTTGATGTAACAATGTACTGAGATAGGTACTGATTTAGTATAGAAACTATTTCAGACCTAACGATAGGTTTAACAGTATACTCATCCAATCCAGCAGATAAAAATCTTTCTCTATCTCCTTTTAGTGCATTTGCTGTTAGTGCAATTATAGGAACATGAGGTTGTTTGTAGTCTGCTTCATAGTCTAGTATCTCTTTTGTTGCTTCAACACCATCTAAAAATGGCATTTGAATATCCATAAATATAAGGTCAAAATTACCATCTTTTCTTTTTTGGAATGCTTCAAGACCATTTGAAGCTATAGAAACAGTTAGCCCAATATCTTCTAATGTTCTTTTTATAAGTTTTTGGTTAATTATGTTGTCCTCAGCAACTAAAACATTTGCATTAAATTTTGCATCGTCAGCATTAAATTTAACTTTTGGTTTTTTACCTTGTTTTGCTACATCATTTTTGTATGCTACATAACCAGCTAAAGCACTTCTTACTTTTGAACCATTTAAAGGTTCATATATAGTTTTATAAATGTCTATGTTTAAAGAATCTATTTTCTTCATAAAACTAGATTTTGTAAGTAACACTATCTCTTGTGAAAGTTCATTGTAGCTTGTGAAGTTTTCATCTTGAATATATTCATAGTCTATAAATATAAGGTCATAGTCACCTTTGTCATTTAACTCTTTTGC
>Ga0256828_1001134_pt1 | contig 16941 bp, 15 predicted proteins | sample CV88metaG_FD_185993 | JGI IMG/M metagenome (GOLD analysis project Ga0256828, IMG submission 185993) | Hydrothermal vent microbial communities from East Pacific Rise, Pacific Ocean - CV88 | ecosystem: Environmental > Aquatic > Marine > Hydrothermal vents | place: Pacific Ocean: East Pacific Rise...
TTTCACCCATTTCTAACCTCTTTTTTGGTATAATCCTACCAATTACGCCGTCGTCACGATGGCGATTGCGAGGATATTTTATGTTACTTTTTACACCCGGACCTACCCCAGTACCAGAGTCAGTACGTTTGGCAATGGCAACCCCAACCCTTCACCATAGAACACCAGAATTTGAAGCGATTTTTAAAGAGACAAGAGAACTACTTTTTAAACTCTTTGCAACCGATGAAGTCATTATGCTTGCCTCTTCAGGAACAGGTGCTATGGAGTCTGCTGTGACAAACCTTTGTCACAATACACTGCTTTCTATTAACTCTGGAAAGTTTGGAGAGCGTTTTGGAAAGATTGCCAAAGCTTCAGGGCTTAACAATGTAGAGATTAAACACGAGTGGGATACCCCTGCGAGTGTAGAAGAGGTGGTTGAAGCCATTCAAGCAAACCCTGAAATTGATGCCATTGCCATTCAAATCTCAGAATCAGCTGGAGGGCTTCGTCACCCAGTAGAGGAGATTGCTAAAGCTGTTAAGGCTATCAATCCAGAGATTATGGTCATTGCCGATGGTATTACAGCTGTGGGTGTTGAGCGTATTGATGTGAGTGATATTGACTGTTTAATTGCTGGAAGTCAAAAGGCGTTAATGCTCCCTCCTGGGTTGGCTATTTTAGGGTTAAGCAACCGTGCCATTGAGAAAGTAGGTGAAGGAAAAGGGTACTACCTTAACCTTGCCTCAGAGATTAAAAAACAGAAACAAAACACCACAGCCTATACAGCAGCGACAACACTCATTATTGGATTGCGTGCCATCTTACAAGAGATAGAAGCCTATGACAATGGTGCAGGGCTTGCGAAACTCTTTTGTGACACAGCACGTCGTGCTAAAGCGACACGTTTTGCACTAGAGGCACTTGGACTTCACTCTTACCCTAGCACACCAGCACGCTCAATGACTACCATTGATGATGAAAATGCTAAAGAGATTCGTGACCTACTCAAAACAGAGTTTGGCGTGAATGTAGCAGGAGGACAAGACCACCTCAAAGGAAAAATCTTTAGAATTAACCAGATGGGTATTATCCCTCCTTATGAGATGGTTTGGGTTGTCAATGCTGTGGAGTTGGCATTGGCAAAGCTTGGGCGTAGAGCCTTTGATGGTACGGCTTCACGCGTCTTTAATGAAGAGTACTATAAAGCACTATTGAAAGAAGAGAAGTAATGGTTTATGAACACGAAATCCCCTCAGGGTCTAAGCTCTATTTTGGGCAGAGTGCTAAGATTAAAAGAGAGATAGAGTTTGTCTCTGCTGAGTTGTTGGAGAATTTGGGGTATGAGGAGATTGTCACGCCTTTGTTCTCTTTTCACCAGCACGAGAGTTTTGAAGATAAAAAGAGTCTGTTACGTCTAGGCGATGAACAAAACCACGAAGTGACCCTTCGTGCCGACTCAACGGTTGATGTGGTGCGTATTGTCACTAAACGTCTAGGGCGTTCAATGGAGTCTAAAAAGTGGTTCTATATTCAACCAACAGTAACCTACCCAACCCATGAGCAGTATCAAATTGGGGCAGAGGTTATTGGTGGAGGATTTGCTGAAGTGACACGTACAGCGACACTGCTTCTACAAGAGATGGAGGCAATGCCACTGATGCAAATAGCCAATATTCGTATTCCTCATATTCTTAATGAGCAGTATGGTGTCTCTCTTGATGCGTTAAAATCTATGCACGTTGAGGCAATTTTAGCAACCAATCTTCCGTGGATAGAGTCACTCTTACGCATTAATAGTGTGGAGGATTTAACAGATATATCGATGTTCCCTGAGGTGATTCAGACAGAGTTAAAACGTATGAAAGATGCCACAGAGCAGATAAAGTATGAGAAGATGGTCATCTCACCACTCTTCTATGCAAAGATGCGTTATTATGACTCTTTGACGTTTAGAATGTTTGAAGGAAATAGCCTCTTAGCAATGGGTGGTATTTATAGTGTCGATGGCGTAGAAGCATCAGGTTTTGCACTCTATACAGATGAGTGTATTGCATATAAAATGGATAAGGGTAATGAAAATGAGTAGTAAAGCAGATTTAATTGTAGGACTCCAATGGGGAGATGAAGGTAAAGGGAAAATTGTTGACCATATGGCTCAAACACATGACTATGTGTGTCGTTTTGCAGGAGGACACAATGCAGGACATACCATTGTTATTGGTCAGAAGAAGTATGCACTTCACCTCATTCCCTCTGGTGTATTAAACCCTGAGGCAAAAAATATTGTTGGAAATGGTGTGGTACTCTCTCCGGTTGATTTTATGAAAGAGATGGAGCAGTTTGACAACCTTGAAGGAAGACTTTTTCTCTCAGATAAAGCACACGTACTTCTTCCATACCACGCACAAATTGACCAAGCTAGAGAGCGTATGAAGGGTGATAAAGCCATTGGTACAACGGGAAAAGGAATTGGACCAGCTTATGGTGATAAGATTGCTAGAATTGGTCACAGACTAGGTGAACTACTTAACCCAGAGAAACTTACAGCAAAAATTGTTGCTTACTTTGCAATGAATAAACCTGTCTTTGATGCAATGGGTGTAGAAGCACCCAATGAAGCAGAACTCTTAGCAGAGCTTCAAGGGTATAAAGAGGTACTTGGAGGCTTCATTTGTGATACCACACAGCTCATGTGGGAGATTATGGACGATGAGAAGAAAATACTTCTTGAGGGTGCGCAAGGAACGATGCTAGATATTGACCATGGAACATACCCTTATGTCACCTCTTCAACAACGGTGAGTGCAGGAGCGTGTTCAGGATTGGGGATTAACCCTAAAGACCTTGGAAAAGTGACAGGTATTGCTAAAGCGTATTGTACAAGAGTAGGAAATGGACCATTCCCAAGTGAAGATTTTGGTGAAGATGGTGAAAGACTCCGTAAAAATGGTCACGAGTTTGGAACAACCACAGGTCGTCCAAGACGATGTGGGTGGTTTGATGCCGTAGCGATGCGTCACGCAGTACGTGTTAACGGAGTAGACCAAGTTGCTCTTATGAAGTTAGATGTACTTGATGGATTTGATGAGATTAAAGTCTGTGTAGCGTATGAAGTAGAGGGCAAAGAGATTAACTATGTTCCTTACGATTTAGAAGATGCAACACCTATTTATAAAACCTTTGCAGGGTGGGAAAAAACAGAGGGTGTTAGAGTCTTTGACGATTTACCAGATACAGCTAAAGCCTACATTGAAGCCCTAGAAGAGATGATTGGTACAAAGATTGGAATGATTTCAACCAGTCCAGAGCGTGAAGATACGATTGTTCGTTAAGAGCCATTTTGAGTAAACACCTCACCTAAGTTTCGCTTAGTGTGTGAGGGAAGAAAACACAAGGAGTGTGTAGCCATGAGACTAAAACCACAACAGACACGGTATGTTGCGACAAAAATCGGAATAGACCTAGCCAATGCCCCTTTTATTACCCTACCTAAAGGGAGAGAAGCTGTCGTTGAAGCGTGTAAGAAAGTGATTGATGAGAACTTAGCCAAAGAGCAAGCACTCGATGAAAAAGTGAAGAAGATTATTGAAGAGAATTATGATGAAATCGAATTTCAACACGCCGATGAGCGTCAACTCTTCTTTATGATTAAGAAAAAGATGGCACCAGAACATGGTGTGATTATGAACTATGATGACCGTTACAATGACTTAGCACACCTCATTTTAGATGAACTCTATGAGAACTACCTCGCTGAGTATGATGTGAATGAGAATCAAGTCAAAAACGTCATCTTTAAAGCCTTTAAAGCCTTTGCAGATGCCTATGAAGCGATTGATGATATTGTCTATGAGAAGATTCGTAGTATGCAAAAAGAGGTGATTGTTGGAAGTCAAGAGTATGAGTTGTTATATGAGCGACTCTATCAGGAAGAATTAGCAAAAAGAGGAATGTTGTAATGACAAAAGTATCACTATATTTTGAAAATGGGTTAATGTTAGAGGCAAAGAGTTTTGGTGCGACAGGTACATCCGTAGGAGAGGTTGTCTTTAACACCTCTTTAACAGGGTACCAAGAGATTGTCACAGACCCCTCTTATGCAGGACAGTTTGTCACATTTACGATGCCAGAGATTGGAAATGTTGGATGTAATGCTCAAGATATGGAGAGTCAAGGGGCTTTCTGTAAAGGGGTATTGGTACGTACTTACCAAGATAGACCCTCTAACTTTCGTTGTGAAGAGACCTTAGCCTCTCTTTTAAAACGCTATGGTGTTTTGGGTATTTGTAACATTGATACACGTTTTGTAACAAAGATGTTAAGAGAAGAGGGGGCGATGATGATGGTCGCTTCAACAGAGGTTCACGACAAAGAGGCACTTAAAGAGATTTTAGAGAACACACCTCGTATTGAAGAGATTAACTACATTGAACAAGTTAGTACAAAAGAGCCATACGTCCATAAAGAGGCACGTTTTTCAACCGATAGTTTCTCTTATGCTACACCTAAGACAACCAAAAAAATTATCGCACTCGATTTTGGGATTAAACGTAATATTCTCAATGAGTTAACACACGCTGGTATGGAAGTAACAGTTGTGCCTAACTCTATCTCAGCTGAAGCGATTATTGAGAAGTTTGATGCCAAAGAGATTGATGGTGTCTTTCTCTCAAATGGTCCTGGTGACCCACTGATTTTAAAAGAGGAACAAGCCAAAATTAAAGCACTTATTGCCCATAAAATTCCACTTTTTGGTATCTGTTTAGGGCATCAACTCCTCTCTATTGCACACGGGTACGATACCTATAAGTTACAGTTTGGACACCACGGAGGAAACCACCCTGTCTTTAATGCACAAAAGAGAAGTGTAGAGATTACAGCACAAAACCACAACTACAATGTACCTGAGAATATTACAGAAGTAGCCACAGTGACACACACAAACCTCTTTGACAATACCATTGAGGGGCTTCGCTATAATGACTCTCCAACAATGTCTGTCCAACATCACCCAGAAGCAAGCCCTGGACCACACGAGAGTGCTTACATCTTCACTGAATTTGCTTCAATGCTATAAGGAGAGAAGATGAATATTGCCATACTCTTTGGAGGGTCAAGCTTTGAACACGAAATTAGTATTGTCTCTGCCATTACCCTTAAAAAAGTGCTAAAACAAAGCACATTACGTTTTATTTTTGTCTCACCTACAAGAGCATTCTATCTCATTGAGCCAGAGCAGATGAAAGCAAAGTTTTTCTCTTCAGGGGGGTATAAGAAGTTAAAGCCTCTCACACTTAAGCAAGGAGGTTTCTTTCAAGAGAGCCTCTTTGGTGCAAAAGAGGTTGCGTGTGATGGGGTGTTAAACCTCATTCACGGACGTGATGGTGAAGATGGTACGATGGCATCTTTACTCTCTTTTTATGGTGTACCGTTTATTTCGCCTCGTACTGAAGCATCTGTTTTGTCATACAATAAACTCTATACAAAGTTTTTTGCTAAGAGTGTAGGGGTGAAGAGTGTTCCTTTTCAACATTTTCAAAAAGGGCAAACCCAAACCCTCTCTTTTGACTTTCCTGTCATTGTTAAACCTGTCCGTTTAGGTTCAAGTATTGGTGTGAGTATTGTCAAAGAGGCTTCAGCGTTTGAGTATGCTTTAGATGTGGCATTTGAGTATGATTCAGATGTCATTGTTGAGCCATTTTTAGAGGGTGTCAAAGAGTATAACCAAGCAGGGTGCTATACACACGACTGGGAACTCTCTTTCATTGAAGAGCCTCAAAAAGAGGAGTTTTTAGATTTTGAGAAGAAATATATGGACTTCTCACGTGATGGAAGTGTAGAAGAGGCAACACTAGAGGAGGGGTTAAAAGAGAAGATTCAAGAGAGTTTTCAAAAAATCTACCACCCCCTCTTTGCAGGAAGTGTCATTCGTTGTGACTTCTTTGTCGTTAATGGAGAGGTACTCTTAAATGAGATTAACCCTATTCCTGGTTCAATGGCAAACTACCTTTTTAGAGATTTTGAAGCGATGATTGAACGTCTTTTTCTCCATCTTCCTAAAGAGAGAAATATTGGTGTAGATTATCAATATATTCACTCTATTCACTCAGCAAAAGGGAAAGCGTAACAGCCCTTTTTTCTAAATTTCAACCTTTTAAATGAGAGTTTTTCTCTCTCATTTAAATCACTTTTCCTACATATTTTTTAAAAAATCATCAAAAAAAATTAACAAAAAAAGAGCATTTTTTCACTTCTTCTGGTGTAATCTTCTAAATTTAATTGAAATTGAAAAGTAACAAAAACTTTAAGCTATCTACCTAAAAAAAAGTATTATAATCCTAGGTGAATGTTGTGGCATTATGCTTTTGTCATAGTGTAGGGATACAACATAAAATTTTACAAGGGGGTATGCATGCAATCAAACGCAGCATTAGAATATGATTATACCATTGCTAAATTGTTTACTTATACAGCAATTATCTTTGGTTTCGTCGGTATGTTTATTGGTACGCTCATCGCGGCTCAATTAGCATTTCCAGATTTAAACTACTTACTTGGTGAGTATGGGACATTCTCAAGACTTAGACCACTACACACAAACGTAGTTGTTTATGGATTTACAGTAAGTGGTATCTTTGCAACTTTTTACTACTCTGCTCAAAGAGTTTTAAAGGTTTCAATGGCTGAGTCTAAACTACTTATGACACTAGGAAAAGTACAATTTGGTCTTTACCTTGTTGCAGCAACTGGAATGGTTGTTTCTCTTCTTATGGGAATTACAACAGCTAAAGAGTATGCACAAATGGAGTGGCCACTTGACATCTTAATTGTTGTTATCTGGGTTATCTGGGGTGTGAATATGTTCGGACTTATTGGTCTTAGAAGAGAGAAAGCACTCTACATCTCTATGTGGTACTTTATTGCGACTTTCTTAGGGGTAGCTATGCTTTACCTTTTCAACAATATGGAAGTACCAACATACTTTGTATCTGGTGGTGTAGGTAGTATTATGCACTCAGTTTCTATGTATGCAGGAACAAATGATGCACTCGTTCAATGGTGGTGGGGACACAATGCTGTTGCATTCGTATTTACTGTGCCAATCGTTGGTATGATTTACTACTTCTTACCGAAAGAGTCTGGACAGTCTGTATACTCTTACAAATTGTCACTTCTTTCATTCTGGGGATTAATGTTCGTTTACCTTTGGGCTGGTTCACACCACCTTTTATGGTCAACTGTTCCTGACTGGATGCAAACAATGGGTTCAATCTTCTCTGTTGTTCTTATTTTACCATCTTGGGGTTCTGCAATTAACATGCTTCTTACAATGAAGGGTGAGTGGAATCAATTAACAGAGAATCCATTAATTAAATTTATGGTTCTTGCATCAACATTCTATATGCTTTCTACACTTGAAGGTCCAATTCAAGCAATTAAGTCAGTCAATGCGATTGCTCACTTTACAGACTGGATTCCAGGACACGTTCACGATGGTGTACTTGGTTGGGTTGCCTTTATGATTATGGCAGGTCTTATGCATATGGCTCCACGTATGTTTAAAAGAGAAATCTACTCTAAAAAGTTAATTGAAGCACAATTCTGGATTCAAACAACAGCAGTTGTTCTTTACTTTACCTCTATGTGGATTGCAGGTATCACTCAAGGTATGATGTGGAGAGCTGTTGATGAGTATGGTAACTTAATGTATTCATTCATTGATACAGTAACTGTACTTCACCCTTACTATGCGATTAGAGCCCTTTCAGGTGTATTATTCTTGACTGGTTTCGTTATGTTCGCTTACAATATGTTTAAAACGATGACTTCTTCTAAAGAGATTACAGAAGAGCCACAGTTTGCAACCCCTATGGCATAAGGAGGTAGGTTATGTTTCATTGGTTAGAAAAACGTCCATTCTTCTTTGCAGTAGGAGTATTTTTGGTTATTTCATTTGCAGGTCTTATTGAGATTCTGCCAAACTTTGCTGAGGCAGCACGTCCAGTAGTGGGGCTTAAGCCTTACTCTGTACTTGAGCTTGCTGGAAAAAATATCTATATGAAAGATCAGTGTATTGCGTGTCACTCACAGTTGATTCGTCCATTTAAAGCTGAAACTGACCGTTATGGTCAATACTCTCTTTCTGGTGAGTATGCGTATGATAGACCATTCCTTTGGGGTTCAAAAAGAACTGGTCCAGACTTACACCGTGTAGGAAACTACCGTACAACAGATTGGCATGAGAACCATATGTGGGAACCAACATCAGTTGTACCTGGTTCAATTATGCCAGCATATAAACATATGTTTAAAAACAACGCAGACATCGCAACAGCATACGCTGAAGCTGTTACTGTTAAAAAAGTGTTCAACACACCATACAGCAGTGATATTAAAGAGGGTCAAGAGGCGTTTGAAGCATATAAACCAACAATCTTAGCAGAAGCTAAAAAGATTGCTGCTGATATGAAAAATCAAGATGTTAAAGATGCAGTTGCAGCAGGAAATGTTCCTGAAATTGTAGCACTTATTGCATACCTTAACAGATTGAAGTAAGAAGCAAAAATGGGAATTAGAGAACTTCAAGGTTATGCCAGTCTCTTTATGACCATTGCTTTGGTGGTGCTATTGTATGGGTATATTTTATACCTATACAGAAGCGAAAAGAGGGGAGAGAAAGATTATGAAAAGTTGGGAAACATTGCACTCGATGATGAGATTGACAGTACACCCATTAATAGTAGTGATGCTCTTCCCGATGATAAAAAGGAGCGAAAATAAATGAATGCATTAATGATAAAAGCATTGGCTTTCGCAGGGGTACTGATTATTGGTACGCTTGTTGTTGTAAAGCAGATGAATATCGACTTAAGTGACCCAATTAACTTAATTACCATGATTGGTGCTGTGGCAATTGCAGTACTATCATTTGGGGTGTCGGCAAAGTATATTAGTCAGATGAAGACAGATACAGCAAGTGGTGAGCTTGCTGAAGAGAACTGGGATGGTATTGGTGAGTATAAAAACGAACTTCCAGCTGGTTGGGCTTACTCTTTCCTTGGAACAATGATTTGGGCAATCTGGTACTGGACAATTGGTTATCCAGTAAACAGTTTCTCTCAAATTGGTCAATGGAATGAAGAGGTAAAAGCGTACAATAAAAAGTTTGAAGAGACAAATAAAAACGCAGATAAAGCAACACTTCAAGAGATGGGTGAGTCTATCTTCTTAGTACAGTGTGCACCTTGTCACGGTACAACAGGTGATGGTCTTTCTGGAAAAGCACACGACTTTACACATAGAATGAGTAAAAAACAAGTACTTGATGTGATTGAAAAAGGTTCAAACCAACTCGGTTATGCAATGGGTGCTATGCCTCCAATGATGGCAACTGGTAAAGATGCAGAAGAGATTGCAACATACGTTGCAGGTGGTATGAAGGGTGAACAACCAGCAGCCTTTGGTGTGTGTGCAGGATGTCACGGAGCAGATGGTAAAGGAATGGGTGGTATGGCACCAAACATTCATAACTTTGATGAAGATTTAATTGTTCACGTTGTTCAACATGGTAAAAAAGGTGCATTAGGTGTAATGCCAGCATTCCACGATAGAATGACACCAGTACAACTTAAAGCGTTAGCAACATACATTAAAACATTAAGTGAAGGAGAGTAAAATGGCAGTAACAGAGAACACAAACAGATCGCTATTTGCACTTCACGGTATTACTGGAATGCTTATTGCAACAGCACTTTTACTTTCTATTCTTGTAGGACTTATCACATGGGCTATTAATGTACAACAAACAAGTGCAACAAACCCATATGACCCTACACCAATTACAAGTAACTTAGACAATGTGAAAGCAGACAGTAAAGCAAATGCACAGTTTGCTTTTAAAGACGCAAAATAAGTCAAGACAAAGGATAGATAATGATTACAATTATGGATAAAGTCCTTGGTTGGGGTATGGTAATTTGTGCAGCCTATACAGCATGGGCAGTATTAACACCAAACCACCTATTTATAGGATAAACATATGAACAAAGCAGTAGTAAGGTTCGCCTTGCTTGCTTTGTTGCTTCCTCTTCTGCTTAACGCAACTTCAATCCTCAGAGATGACCTTTTAAAACCTGAAGCTTCAAAACTTATTGAAACCATGGGAGATGAACTCTCATCAAAAACAGGTATTCACGCTTATTTGGTAGCAACCACTGAGCATTTCCCTGAGCGATACAATTTAGTTGCCTATACCAAGCAGTATGAAGCCAACATGAGCAAGCCGTATGTGGTACTTATTTTTGCACCCAATGCAGAGATAACACAAGCATCTCAACAGCGAGGAAGAGTCGGCATAGTCCCCTCTAGTGATGCACTCAAAAGTGCATATAGTCATAGTGATGTGATGAGTGCAACCATTGATGTCATTGCAACCAAAGATAAAAACAGTAATGAAGATAAGTTCAATATTGGTATGGTGCAAGGTTTTTCTGAACTTGCAGATGAGTTAGCACACTCCAAAGGGGTAAAGCTTACAACAACCATTCCCAATGATACACGTACACTCATTGGATATATTAAAATTTTGGTCTATATTGGTTCACTTTTTGTCTTGTGGATTTTTATACTCAGACCTTTATGGATAAGGATACGAAATGGCAAAACAGAGTAAAGAGACAAGTTATTGGCCTCATATGATTTTAGGTTTTTTAGTCATTGGATTAACATTGAGTTACTGGACAGTGAAGTCTGCTAGTTCTGTACCCGTCCAAGAGTCAAATGCCTATTTATTGAAGTATCAACAAGCCGATATGAATATTAATGAAATTATGAAAGCCAAAGAGAGTTTTGATAAGCAGTATCGTATTGCATTGGTTAATGTCAAAAAGAGAGAGCGTCCTTTGCTGAATGCAAAACGTGCAAAAGAGGTAGAAGTGGTTGTACTTCACAAAGGTAAAAACAGTTTTGATTACCGTATTACCAACCTCAAAGGAGAGCCTCTTTCTTTAGCTAAAGTGACATTTCTCTTAACACGTCCTCACACGGTACGTGAAGATAGAGTTATTGAGAATATCCCTTTTGAAGGGGGGCTTTACAGAGTGAAAGATGTAGACATTACCAAAGCTGGACGCTACTTGTTACGTTTAAAAGTAGAAGTGGGTGATGAGATAGGGTACAGTGAAGTACCAGCCTATCTAGACCCTGCTTAGGTGTAGAGGTTTTTTCATAGACAGAGGGAAATATGGTATAATGATTGTATGAATCAACTCCATATTTACCCGACCTCCAGAGCCTTACGAAATGTAAGCGAATACTATGCGTCAATTGAGGGTTTTATTCCCTCTTTGATGCGTATTGATGAGTTTGAAAAAAGAGCCATTCTTTTAGATGAACTTACCCCCATTGACCCCCTTGAACGTATTTTACTCCTTCGTGAAGCCACAGCCTTTGAAGGGTTTGAAGCGTTAAAATTTGACCGTTCTTTAGTGAAGTTTTTTACCAAGAGTGAAGCGATTTTTAAATTTTTTGAAGAGATTCACGCTGAGGGTGTTTCATTTGAATCGTTAATGCAAGCAGATGCCTATGCTGAGTTTACGGAGCATATTGCCATACTTCAAGAGCTTTTTTATGCCTATGAGGCTTTACTTGCCAAGAGAGGCTATACCGATAAGATGCTTCTTCCTAAGCAGTATAGACTCAATGAGGGGTTTTTAGCACGGTATAGTCGCATTGAAATCTTTCTAGAGGGGTATGTGAGTGAGTTTGAACTCTCTTTGTTTGAAGCCATTGCTGAGATAACCCCTTTGGTCATTCACTACCACACCTCCTCTTTTAACCAAAAGATGCAAGAGCGTTTTTTAAGTCGGGGTATTGCTTTACCAAACAATAGTGAAGTCTCTTTTTTGTTGGGTGAAAGACGCATTTTACAGAGCCATCAACAGACAAAACCCATTCACGCTGAAGTATATAGCATAGAGGAGCGTAATGGACAGATTGCTGGGGCATTTGTGGCTATTGAGTCTATGGTACAACGAGGTATTGCTCCAGAGAAGATAGCCCTTGTGTTGCCTGATGAGTCTATGAAGGCACACTTTAAACTCTTTGATAAAGAGGGGAATTTAAACTTCTCTATGGGGTTTGATTATGCCGATGAGAGGGTCTATAAGCAGTTAGAGGCACTCTTGGCTTACTGGAGTAGTTTTGATGTTCAAGAGCGTAGACTCTTAGAGCGTTATGGTATCTCTTTGGAGCAATTAGATGATGGGTTAAGTCCCTCTTCTACCATGGGTGTAGAGGCATTTTTCTCTCTCTTAAAAGAGCTAAAACTTCACGAAGGGGTGGCTTCTTTGGAGGAGGTAGCCTCTGAAGAGATGGTGGTTTATGAGGAGAGTTTACGCTTTTTACGCCTCTTTGAGAAGTATCAATTTCCTGCAAAACAGTGGCTCTTTTTATGGCTCAAGCTCCTCTCTACTATAACCATTGATGATGTACGAGGTGGACTCATTACGGTTATGGGACTCCTTGAGACACGGGGTGTACAGTTTGATGGGGTCGTGGTAGTTGATTTTAACGAGGGGGTTGTTCCTGCTAGTTCCTCTAAAGACCAGTTTTTAAACACTTCTGTGCGTGCTTTTGCTAAACTCCCTACAAGAGAAGATAGAGAGGCATTACAGAAACAGTACTATAAACGACTCTTTGAAGAGGCAAAAGAGGTGGCAATTTTTTACAGTAGTGCCTCAAACCGTCTTCCTTCGAAATTTCTCTATGAGTTGGGCTTAAAAGAGGGGAGAGAAGAGGGTGTACCTTTGGGGTTACTCTATGACCAAAAGAGTCGTATTGTCCCTCTTAAAGACCCTATTGTAGAGCAGTTCGATGCAAAAGCGACAGTATGGTCAGCTTCACGTCTTTCGTGCTTTTTGTCATGTAAACGAAAATACTACTACCGTTACTATGCCAATATCCCTCAAAAAAAAGAGGAGAGTTTGAATGAGGGTGCATTTTTACATACCCTCCTTTTTCATCTCTTTGAAGAGAGAGATAGCTATACAAGCACTTCTCAGATGCAAGAGGCATTGGCTCAATTGATTGATACAAAACACCCCTATGATGATGCCAAAGCATCATACGAGAAACGCTTATGGCGTGCCAAACTCAAACCCTTTATTGCCCAGCAGGTTGCACACTTCCAAGAGGGGTGGCGTGTGGTGGTGCGTGAAGAGGAGTTTACTGCAAACATAGGAGGGTTAGCCTTTAAAGGGCGTATTGACCGTATTGACCAGCGTGGTGATGAGGCATTGGTGCTAGACTATAAGAGTGGAAATGTTCCTAAAGAGCCTAAAACCCTTAACCCTGAGAAGATAGTTGATTTTCAGATGCCTCTGTATGCACACCTTGTGGCACAACGCTTTACTCAAACACAATTAGCCTACTTAAAACTTTTTAGCCAAGAGCCTTTACAGTATGTAGGGCATTTAGCCCAAAGAGAGGAGCTACTCTTTGAGAAGATAGTCGAACTCAAACAGACACACGCATTTGAAGCACAAAAGTGTGAGAGTATGCAGGTGTGTCAATGGTGTGAGTATCGTCTTTTATGTGAGCGAGGAGAGTTCCTCTAACGTGCTTGCTCTAAAGAGGCTTTTGCCCACGCTTCAATGCTATCACGCTCTTGTTTACTCAGACGTGCCTCTTTGTGAATGGTAAGGTACATAGGCATAGGCATACGAAAGTGAATGGTTTTCATAATACCACGATAGATTTTCTCTTGTTTGGCTTTGTCATAGGTTGCCCACTCTTGGAAATTGACAGCTTCTCTTCCGTGTTTAATATGACTCTTGACTTCTAGTGAGAAGGGAGAGATGTGACCATACCAAGGCATCTTTGTCTTGTATGAGTGACAGTCATAACAGGAGCGTTCTAGCATTGCTTGAATCTTTTGGGGTGCGTGAATCTCTAAGTTGGGGTTGAGTGTCTGAGGGGGTGAGGGGATGTCAATTTGAATGGCTTGTAGTGCCACAAAAAGACCCACACTCCAAAGTAGTAGTTGTTTAAACATAAGGTTTCCTTTAAAAATATCTCTAAGATGGTGGTGATTTCAAAGAGGCTCTTTTATATGAGAGGCTTTGAATACTCAGAGGGTATGATACACTATTTTCATACGCAAAGCTAGGAAAATTTACGCTAATTTTGGGTAAATAGTGTATGATGTTAGCAATATCTATTTTTACAAAGAGAACCTATGTCTTTTCAACCTTTTTTAGCCTACTCTGCAAGTGCAGGAAGTGGTAAAACCTTTGCATTGTCAGTACGCTATTTAGCGTTACTGTTTATGGGGGAGTCCCCTCGTCATATTTTAGCTGCAACCTTTACCAATAAAGCAGCAGCTGAGATGCGTCAGCGTGTCTTGTACGCTTTACGACACTTAGGGGAGAACCGTCCTTTTCTTCATACCCTCATAGAGCAGACAGGAATGAGTGAGCAGACACTCTATGCGAAAAAGGAGGAGGTGTTAAACCGTTTCCTCTCTGAGAGTAGTTACATTGTGACTCTCGATAGCTTCTTCTCCTCTATTTTACGTTCAGCCTCTTTAGAGATAGGCTTAGAGCCAGATTTTGTCACCAAAGAGCAACGTCAAGAGGGGGTAGAGAAGCACTTTTTAGAGAACCTTGAAGCAGAGGGGTTACTTGAAGAGTTGGTCTATTTGGCGTTAGATATTGAAGATAAGCGTTTAAAGAAGATTTCAGAGATGATGCAAGGGTTCTATCAGACCGACCCCTTACTCCCCAATCCTCCACAAAGAAGGCTACATCAAGAGGAGGTCATACTTCGCATAAAAGAGGCACAAGTAAGTTTAATAGAACGCTTAACACAGCTCAAAGCTCCCCCTCGTTGTGCGAAACTCTTTGAGGAGCAAGATGTGAAAAAACTCTTAAATAAGAGTGTTTGGGAGTGGGAGAGGCTTGTAGAGCATAGTTGGTTTAAGAAGTTTGATGATGCCTCTTTGGAGGAGGCGTTTTTAGCACTCAAAGAGGCACTCTTAGCTTGGGTACGTCAGCGTGAAGCGATGATTCTTTCACGTATTTTTCACATCTACGATGACTACCGTAGTGCCAATATTACCACAGCAAAGCGTACAGGGGTACTCTCTTTTGATGACTTGGCTTACTTTACCTATCGGCTTTTACATAAGAGTATGAGTCGTGAGTTTTTCTATTTTAAGATTGATTCACAGTTTAAACATATTCTTCTAGATGAATTTCAAGACACCTCTACGTTACAGTTTCTCCTTTTGCAACCTCTTATTGATGAGATTTTTGCAGGAGATGGGCAGAGTGAATTTAAGAGTTTCTTCTATGTGGGAGATACCAAACAGTCCCTCTATCGTTTTCGTGGAGGGGTAGAGGCACTCTTTGAGAAGGTGGCTGAGCAGTATGGGGTTGCTATTGAGAATATGAATACCAACTACCGTAGTGCCAAGCAGATTGTTCAGCAGGTGAATACGTGGTTTAGCCCTGTGATGGAGGGGTATGTTGACCAGCAGAGTCCTGAGGAGATGTCTGAGGGGTATGTTGAGGTAATCCAGAGTGAAGCGTTAATAGAAGATGCCATTAAGAGGTTAAAAACACTTCAAGAAAAAGGGGTAAAGTTAGAAGATATTGCTCTTTTAGTCAGTACCAATAAAGATGGACAAAACCTACAAGAGGCGTGTCAAAAAGCAGGTATTCCTGTTATTTTAAAAACCTCCTCTTCTTTGAAAGAGTTACCTAAAATTGCCAGTTTAGTGGCAATGGTCTCTTATCTTTTCTATGGGGAAGTTCTCGATGCTCACCCCCTCTTAGCACGTGTAGAGAGTAGTTTAGAGAAGGAGTCATTTGAGTGGTTTCACCCCTTTATGACCCCTTTGGCACTCTTAGATAGGCTCATTCGTGAGTTTGGTTATTTTGAGGAGGATTTAAATATTTTAAAGCTTCTCTCTTTCGCTTCAGACTTCTCTACCATTCCACGCTTTTTAGAGGAGTTTGCCTCTTCTAAGATTCCTGTGGCATCAGACTCTCTACATGGGGCATATATTATGACCGTACACGGCTCAAAGGGGTTAGAGTTCTCTTATGTGATTTTACTCGATAAATTAACCAAAGAGAGTCACGACAAAGCCCCACTTCTTTATGCCTATAACCAACAGCTTCTTATCTCCTCTATCTTCTACCGTATGAAGGGAAGAGAGAGGGTAGATAGTGCGTATGCCAACCTCTTAGAGGAGCGAAAAGAGGCACGAAAAAAAGACCGTTTAAACCTTCTTTATGTGGCATTAACCCGTGCGATTGATGGGCTATTTGTGCTTAAAAAGCCTAAAGATTCTCTCTTTGAACTCTTAAATGTAGAGCCTTTAAGCCGTGGGGTTTTAGAGGTTAAAGAGCCTACACAAGAGAAAAAAGGTGTAGCGATGCTTCCTACACTAAAACTCTCCTCTTATGGTAAACAGAACCTCTCTACAACACAAGAGGAGGAGAAAGATTATCAAGCGATGCTCTTTGGTTCAGCTTTACACTATGCTTTAGAGATGCTTCCTAGCTTTGAGTTGGAGGGGTTAGAGGTTGCTATGGTGGCACTGCGTAACCGTTATGGTACACAACTTTTAGCTTCTTCATTTGAGGAGATAGCCAAACGGATTCAGAGGCTTTTAGAGTGTGAATCCTTCTTAGCACTGCTTGAGGGGGCAACACTCTATAAAGAGCAGTCACTCTCTTTTGAGGGGAAACTCAAACAGGTTGACCTTTTACTCTCGTACAATACCCATCATCTTGTCTTAGACTATAAGAGTTCACAAAAGTATGCCCATAAACACCGTAAGCAAGTTGCCTATTATGCAAAAGCCATTAAAGAGATTACACAAATGCCCACACAAGCGATGATTCTCTATCTCTTAGAAGATGAGATTGTACTTGAGGCTGTTTGAGT
>Ga0256828_1001135_pt1 | contig 16932 bp, 10 predicted proteins | sample CV88metaG_FD_185993 | JGI IMG/M metagenome (GOLD analysis project Ga0256828, IMG submission 185993) | Hydrothermal vent microbial communities from East Pacific Rise, Pacific Ocean - CV88 | ecosystem: Environmental > Aquatic > Marine > Hydrothermal vents | place: Pacific Ocean: East Pacific Rise...
CCTTATTTTTCTTTAATGTCTTTTTACAAATACATTTGATTTTAAGTAATTCTTTTACATCTGTGAAACAATGTTTTTTACGGTATTTTATAATTCTTTTTGCCTTCTTTTTACCAATATCTTTGAGTGTTACAAGTTCTTCAAGAGAAGCATTGTTAATATCTACAGCAGCAAATAAAAAAGAATAAAGAACAGTAATAATTAAGAGTAGTTTCATACTTTTTGACCTATATAGTTATATTTAATGATAAAAATAAGTTAAAGTATATACTAAAAAAGTCAATTCAGCAAACATATTGCTTTTTAACGGTAAAATCTTTATGAAAATTTATGATTTTTATATTATTGTCGATTCTGACATTAAGAATAAACTTAATGGTTTTGTAAGAGAGTGGTGAGGTAAGTGATGATAGAAGAAACTAAAATGGAAGTATTAGAAAAAAAGAAAAAAAGAAAAAAAAAGAAAAAATCTTCTTTAACAAGTACCTTTTTTAGAAATGCTTTACGTTCAAACTTAGATTTGACCTCGTTAGCAGATAAAAAAGCAGGTATTTTAATTTCAATTAATGGTTTTATTTTAACTGTTGGAGTGACAGCTTCAAGTTTTGCAGTAAATAATGCGATGATGGTTTATGCTTTTGTCTCCATCATTATCACTTCATTAGGCTCTATTATTTTAGCTGTGCTTGCAGTAAAACCACGAACAAAAGATAAACTTGTAAAAACACAGTTTTTAGAAAATTATTCAAGTTCTCTTTATTATCAAGATATTGCAGATCATGATCCAGAGATTTATTTAGAACATACAAAAGAGATTTTAAAGAGTGATAAAAAATCACTTCATGATATGATTATGCACTTACATATTTTGGGTGCAGAGATTAAGAAAAAATATTTTTGGTTGAAACAAGCGTATGCATTTTTCTCACTTGGTCTTGTTATTAGTGCTTCACTAATGATCTATGGTTTAGTTTATGTTGAACAAACTGCATTTTATAATCTTTCAAAAGGAAATATTGTTTATAAGGAAGATAAGTTTTATAATGTATTTGAACCTTCAGGCGCAACAACACTTCCCGATGGAAAAGTGCTTATTGCTGAAGATGAAAGAAGTAGTACAGCTTTAAAACTTTTAGAAGTTGGTCAAAATAGTAGTATTATTGAAGTTGGTAATTTGTATCTATCAAAAAAAATGAAGAAAATTTTTAAAAAAGAGATAGAAGATTTAGAAGCAATTACATCTGATGGTAATATTGTATATGCTATAACATCACACTCTCGTGGGAAAAATAGTGCAAAACAATCTTTACGTGAAAAAATGATTATGTTTAAATATGAAGATGGTGCTTTAAAAGATTTACATATATATAGTAATTTAAAAATTGCATTGCAAAAAAGATTTCCAGATATTTTTACAGAAGATATTTTTCATAGTAACACTATGGATATAGAAGGGCTAGTATTTGATCCTGTTGCAAAACATCTTTTAATTGCTTTTCGTGCTCCTTTGATGAATGGAAAAGCAATGGTTATTGCTTTAACAAATCCAAGAGATATTTTTCTTCATGGTGATGAACCAAAGTTTTTGGATCCAATTTATCTGAACTTAGAAGGTTTAGGTATTAGAGATTTAACATATGATGCTCATAAAGGTGGGTATTGGATAATTGCTGGAAGTGTGAATGAGCGTTTAGGACAATTTCAGTTATGGTTTTGGGATAAGGTAAATAATAAACTTAAACATATAAAAAATCATCCAGCTATAGGATATGGGGAGGGAATTACTGTGATAAATAAAAATTCAAAAAAAGCAGCTTTGTTGATTGTTGAAGATAATGGAAAACGTCCAAATAAATCAGCACAATATATTGTAATAGATAGAGATAGCATATGAGATACATAGTTTTAATTTTAATTTTTTTCTCGACATTTGCATCTGCACAAAGTATTTGTTATAGTGTACAGTTAGTTAGTAAGTATGATACAAAACAAAATAGATTAGAGTTAAAGAAAACGGCTTATCCGGATGGTTGTAAAGCTATGAAGATAGGTAGTTACTTAACAGTTCGTTGTGGTTGTGTAAATAATAAAAATGAGGCAAAAGGGAAACTTTTAAAGCGTTTACAAAAGGAGTACCCTCAAGCAATTGTTATGAGAACAGCTAGATATAGATTTAAAAAAAGCGATGATTTTCAAACAAAAAATAGTTTGAAAAAGGAACAAACAACTCCGTTAAAAAAAGTGACTAAAACAACCGTAGTGAATACGTCTATGTGTTATACATTACAGTTAGTTACAAAGAAAAACACTCCAAAGAATCGTGCATTCTTTGAGAAAACGACAACTCCTAATGGTTGTTTAAATATGAAAGTTGGACGTTATTTAACATTACGTTGTGGATGTTATGCAACAAAAGCGGAAGCATTAAAACATAAGTATAAATATGTAAAAGATTATCCAGGTCTTTTAGCTGTAAAAACAGCAAGATCAAGGTTTAAGAATAAAAAATTTAACAATGTAAAACCAAAACAAGTGTTGAAGCCAAAGCCAGTTCCAGTGGTAAAACCAAAACAAAAAGTTCAAAAAACTATTAAAAAAGAAGAACTCATAGAGGTGCTTCAACCACCAGTGTATCCAGTGCAACCGTTAAATACAAGAAGTGTAGATAATGTAAAGAAAAAAGAGATAAAAAAACATAAGAAAAAGAAAAAACATAAGAAAAAGAAAAAGAAGAAAAAATTTAAATATATAAAAAAAAAAGCAAAGAGAGATATCCATTTTAGCCCTATAAGTGTTTTGGAAAACAAAAGAGCTATAGGTTCTCTTGAATATCGTTATAAATTTGGTGGTCAGGTAAGTTATGATTTATTATTTGATTATGAAGCAGAGAAGAATTATGCAGTAGCAGATTTTAGACGAGTACGAGTGTATCATGATGGATCAATTTTAAATGATCTGTTTTTTTATGAGATAGAGTTAAGTCTTCTTGATGGAAATCGTTATAAAGATTTTTATATAGGACATAGTAACAAACTCAAATCGTTACATTTAAAATATCGTATAAAATTAGGAAATATTAAAATACCTTTCTCATTGGATGGATATTCAAGTTCTAAATATATCACTTTTTTAGAGAGAGCTTTAGGGGATGACTTTTTAGTTGGTAGAAGAGTTGGTGGTGAGATACTTTTTTCTCATAAATTAGGAAATTTTTATACAAACCTGTTTTTTTCCGCATTTTCAAATTCACTTGATGATAAATTAGCAAATGAAGATGAAAAAGATGGTTTAAGTAATCGTACAACGTTTGCATACAAATTTCATAAGCATCATATTCTTTCTATTGGTGGAGGTTATTTAAAAGAAAACTACCATGGTTTAAAAGTAAAATTTTCACAACCAATGGAGTCTTCTTTATTGCATGATGAATATGTTCATACAAAAATTAAAGATGTTTCAACAGTTATACGAAAAAATCTAGAGCTTTTTTATATGTATAATAAATTTGCACTTCAAGCAGAGTTTTTAAAGGTTGATGTGGAAGCATTAAAAGATAACTATACATTTAACTCTTATTATCTGCAAGGAAGTTATTTTATCGTAGGTAAAGGAAAGCGTTTTAAAACAAAAACATCAACGCTCTCTAGTATAAAACCAGGGCCTAAAGGTGATGTTGAAGTTGCTTTTCGTTATTCTCAAATTGATTTAAATTCTAAAGATGAGCATGGTGGTAGAGAGATTAATTATACGTATGGTTTAAATTGGTATTTAACAAAGCAGTTTAAAATTTCTGCAAATTATGTTTTTGCAATGCCAAAAGATACAGATGATTATGATGGTCGTTTACAGTTTTTTGAAATAAGAACACTTTTTGCTTTTTAATTTAGAAGTTTTAGGGGGATAAAATGAGATTAGTTTATATTTTTAGTTTTTTAGGTGGTTTATTATTAACCTTTGGTGGATGTTCTCAAACACATATTGCATCTACGTATAAATCATTACCAAAAGTGTATGTTGATCATAATGCAACGCACTTAAAAAAGAATATTATTAAAGTTTCTGTATTTCGTTTAAATAACTATACAGATACTCCACGTGCAGGGATGAGAGCTGCAAATATAGTAGAGGGACTTTTAATTAGTAAAGGGTATAAGGTTAAGAGTCATATAGATGATAAAGTTCCATCACTTAAAAAAGCTAGAAAAATTGCTAAAAAAGATAAATCAAAATATTTCATGTATGGTGGTGTAAGTGAATGGCGTTATAAAACAGGGATTGATGGTGAACCAGCTGTGAGTATTCAGTTAACACTTTATAAAACAAAAAAAGCAAAAAAAGTTTGGAGTGCAACAGGTTCGGATAGTGACTGGGGAAATGCTTCTATTGGTGAGACAGCTCAGAATCTTTTAGAAGAGATGTTAGAGTACTAAAAAAAGATTGAATATGCAAGCAAAATATGATAATAGAGTTCGTGAGGTTACACTAAAAGAGAAGATCCTTCAAAAAATTGTTCAATATTCTTATTTAGAAACAGTTGTTATTGTTTTTGCATATTTAGCTGTAGGATATACTTTAGATCCTAATGATATATGTATTTTAAATGGTGAAGTTCTTTACGTTTTAATTGTTTTATCTATGTTAACTCTGTTTCATGGTTTTGAAAATGGGATGCTTGCGGTTGCTATTATTGCTATTGCAATGTGGCTTTTTTATGATGAGTTTCAGTATTTAAAATTTCTTGTAACATTAATGATGGTAATGATATTTAGTGAATTCCATTATTATTGGATTCATAAAATTAGGGATGCAGAGATTGAAGCTCAGTATAAAGCTTTAAAACTAGATGAACTTTCTAAAGCTTTTTATAGCTTAAAGATTTCTCATGATCAGTTAGAGAAAAATTATGTTGTAAAACCTATGAGTATTCGTAATTCTATTTTACATATTTTACAACAAACACAAGAAATTGCTGAAGCTTCAGAAGTTGAGATTGATAGAACAAAAGAGTACTATAGAGGTTTTATTGATCTTTTATCAAAATCTTTTAATGTTGAAGACTCAATTATTATCTATAGACAAGATGCTAACGATGGAAGTTTTTTAAGTTATAAAAATGCTAGCATTGTTAGTGAAAATGAAGAAGATATTGATATATATGATCTTTTTAATGATTATTTAGTAGATAAAGCAATTGATAGAAAAACAGCAATTTATGTAAGTGATGAAAAAGGGGAACCATCAGCCATTCAAGACAGAGATAGTAATTATATCGCTGCAATACCATCTGTTTTAGATAACCATGTTATTGCTGTATTAGTAATTAAAAAGATGCCATTTATGTCATTTAATAGAGAAATCTTAACATCTATTGCTCTTTTACTTGATTATTTCTCTGTTGAGATACAGAAAAAAAATACACTTTATCAACTTGATGAGGTTGCAATTATACCAAATGAAGATTTCCGTTTTGAATATGCACGTTTACGTTACTTATATAATAAATATGGTGTTGATTCTATTGTCCTTGTATTTAGATTAGATAACGAATTACAAGCGACACGTATTTACGAAAAAATTACTAAGATGTTGCGTTCATTAGACTTAGTAACTTTTATGCCTAATAAAGAGAAATCTTTTTATTATATTATTTTAATGTTCCCACTTAATGATAAAGCTGCAGCATTAGGTTTTTACCATAGACTTTTAAATGAATTAGATGAACAAAAAGATAAAGAGTTTAATTTTATGACTTTTGAAATGGAAAAAGTAGAGTTACTAAATAAATATTTACGAGAAGATTATAGTGAATGAATGATATAATTCTTTTTTTAAATTCACATTTTGTTATATCTTATTTTTTACATATGATAGTGAGTTTTGCACTTGCTTGGTATTTAGCAAAATATACAAGAATAAGATACCCTACTGATACAAAGACTGCTAAAGAAATCGATCAAAAAAGATCACAAGAGGTAATGTTATATTCTAAAGCTTTCTTATTTCTTTTTCAAGTCTCTCTTCATAAAAATAACTATTATGCGAATGTTGCATTTTTGTTTTTAATAAGCTTATTACTTCCTGGTGTTGGTTATTTTTTTATTGTTTGGATTACATGGTATCTTCGTCATACAAAATATTCTAAAGAAGTTTCAAGTACAAGTATTTTAAATCTCGATGAATTTAGAAACTCTTTTATGAAAGTTGAACGTATTTTTGGTGAAGCTTCTATGGGAGATTTAATGACAAATCCATACGCTCCGAAATCGAAAAAACTTAAAGCACTTTCTTCTTTGGCTAATCATGCTTCAGCAGCCAATTTACGTATTATTCGTCAAACACTTTTTAGTACAGATGATGAGATTCGTATGTTTGGATATGCAATTATTAATAAAGCAGAACAAGCAGTAAATACAAAAGTAAACAAACAGTTAAATATTTTAACACAAGAGGGGGAAAAGCCAGCACATAAGCAAGATCAAGAAAAAATTGCTACTGCTCAAAAAGAGTTAGCTTTTTTATATTGGGAAATGATTTATGTAGAGTTGGCTCATGAAAGTTTACGTGATAACTTTTTACAAGAAGTTATTCATTATTTAAATGAGTCAAAAAAGTTTTATGAAAAAGAGATAGAAGATATTCCATTAAGAACCAAAAGGTTAAAAGCAAAACAAATTAAATTAGAAAATAGATCAATTGGTGTAGATGAAAAGATTCGAGAGGAAGATACTGTAGAGTATGTTATAAAACAAATTGATTCTTTAGATAAAAAGTATGAAGGATATTTAGAAACTTTAGTAAGACTCTATATTTTATCTGGAAAAGTTTATATGAAAAAAAGATTTTATGAGGATGCAGAGATTCAGTTTGAACTAGCACAACATTTTAATAATGGGAAATTGAGTTTTGTCTTACCATATCTTGCTGAGATTAAGTTTCTTACAAGACAATATAGTGAAGTAAGTAGATTACTAAATACAAAAGATTCTTTAGAGTTAAATGCAACACTCTACCCAATTATTGAACAGTGGAGGATTAAGAATGATAACTATTGATGATCCAAGTTTTCCAAAGAGTGATGATGTTGATATTATGCTCTTTGCTGAGGGAACATACCCGTATGTAAAGGGTGGAGTTTCTGCTTGGATTTTACAACTTATTAAAGGTTTACCAGATATGCGTTTTGGTGTCTGTTTTGCAGGTGCTATGCGTGTTATTGATGGTGTTCGTTTAGAGATAAGCTACGAATTACCACCAAATTTAGTTCATTTAGAGGTGCACTTTATGTTTGAAGGTGATGATGATGCAACTCCAAAGAGGATTAAAGGTTCTAAAAGTGGATTTGAAGCTATTGAGGAGTTGTATAAATCTTTTAAAACAGAGGGTGCTGCAATTCCTGATATGCTTCAGCGTATAGAATTTTATACTGATGAGGTAACATTTGAAGATTTTTTATATTCTGAACGTTCATGGGATTTTACATCGAAAGTATATGAACAAAATTGTCCAGATGTTCCTTTTGTAGATTATTTTTGGACATTAAGAAATATTCATAAACCAATTTGGATTTTAGCAAATATTGTAAAAAATTTACCACCAACGAAAATTTTTCATGCACCTTCAACAGGTTATGCAGGTTTTTTGGGGGCATTAGCTTCTTATACACGTAATCGACCTTTTATTTTAACAGAACATGGAATTTATACAAGAGAGCGTAAAATTGATATGCTTTCAGCTGATTGGGTAGAGTATAAAAAACCTGAACTTTTACAGCAACCAGAGGAGTATAACTATATTAAAAAAATGTGGGTTAACTTTTTTGATAAGATAGGAGTGTTTTGCTATAACCGTGCTAACCATATTCTTTCTCTTTTTTCAGGAGCTCAACGTATTCAGATAAATTTTGGTGCTGATGAAAATAGAACAATGGTTATTCCAAATGGGGTTGATGTAGATGGGTTAAAGGCAACTATGGAACATAGAGAGGACCCTCCAAGACGTATCATTACACTTATTGGTCGTGTTGTTCCGATTAAAGATATTAAAACATTTATTCGTGCTATTAAAATTGCAAGTGATGTTATGCCAGATATAGAGGGATGGCTTGTTGGTGCTGTTGATGAAGATAGAGAGTATGTAAGTGAATGTCAGCAGATGGCTATTTCATTAGGACTTAAAGAGAAAATGCAAGTTTTTAATGGTAATAAAAGTGAATTAACTGCAGCAGAAATTGAAGCACTAGATGATAAAATAAAACTTTTTGGACACTCTAATATTCGTGAAATTTTACCAAAATCTGCACTTCAAGCACTCTCTTCTATTAGTGAGGGGATGCCTTTGGTTATCTTAGAAGGATATGCTGCTGGAGTTCCTTGTGTAGCTACAGATGTTGGGAGTTGTAAAGACCTTATTGAAGGAGGTATTGATGAATACGATAAAGCTCTTGGTATTGCAGGTGCTGTATGTGGTATTGCAGATCCTCAAGCATTAGCAGATCAATATGTAAGACTTTTAGATTTTGATAGTGGAGATTGGCAAAGAGCTCAAGAGATAGGTTTAGCAAGAGTTGAGCGTTACTATAGACAAGAGATGTTTTTACAAGACTATAAAGAGATTTATGATGAAGCTATCTCTTTAACGTGGGATGAGTTAAGAGAGAGAGTATTTCCTTTTTTCTTGCCAAAAAAACCACCATATCCAAAAGTTATGTTAAAACGTTTTAAAATCGTTAGATATACTCTAACAAAAGAGGGTTAAAATGGCAGGTATAGGATTTGAATTAAGAAAAATTTTACGTGAAGATAGATTACTCTCTTTAGCAAAAGTCTATGGATATTCGGCAATTTTAAGTTCAGGTCCTTGGGCAGTTTCAATTGTTGCTATTGTATTGCTTGGATTTTTGAATTTAATAAGTTTTGATCCTTATTATGAAAACTTTAAATCTCAAGTTGTAAGTGCATATGTTCTTATTCTTGCAACAAGTCTTATTGCAATTGGTATTATACAATTGCCTTTAACACGTTATATAGCAGATTTAATTTACGCTAAAAAAGAGAATGAAGTACTACCAACATTTTTTGGATCTATAGTATTTGTGTGGGTTGTTAGTTTACCTTTTATAGTGCCTTTTTTTAATTGGGTTTTTCCAGAGCAAACTACAATGTTTGTCTTGGGAGTGATTTCAACTTTTTTAGTTCTTTGTGCTGTTTGGATTGCTAGTATGTTGGCTGCAAGTTTAAAATACTATACTGAGGTTGTATGGTCTTATTTTGGTGCATATAGTTCTATTGTGGCACTCTCTTACTTTTTTGCGAACTCTTTAGAGACACTTATTTTTATTTTCTTTTTAGGAAATTCTTTTTTATTTATTATTTTACTCTCTTTTATTGTTAAGAGTTATCATACTTCTATATTCTTAAAAATAGAATTCGCTTTAGCTCCCAATTTTCACTTTCCACTTGTTGTTGCAGGGTTTACATATAATCTTGGAGCTTGGATTGATAAATTTATATTTTGGTACCATCCCTTAACAGGATATCCTGTTATTGGAAAACTCCATGCTTCTATGTTTTATGATATGCCAATTTTCTTAGCCTATCTTTCAATTTTACCTGGTATGGCAATTTTCTTTTATAGACTTGAAGCAGATTTTGCAGAGAAATATGATTTATATTATGATGCTGTAAGAAGTGGTGGAACACTGGGACAGATTCAGGGATATAGAAAAGAGATGATCAACGTTATTAGACACGCTGTTCACGAGGTTTTAATGGTACAAGGAATTGTAGATACAATTTTATTCCTTTCTGCACCAAGTGCTTTTGACTTTTTAAATATACCCCGTTTATATTTAGGTCTTTTACTTATTTTAACAATTGGGGCTTTGCTGCAAGTTGCTTTTATGTCAGTTTTGGCAATTTTATATTATCTTGATAGAAAAGTGGTTGCAATGTGGTTGAGTGTTGCCTTTTTTGTAACGAATACAATTTTTACACTTATCTCTATTAATTTAGGTTCATCATTTTTTGGCTATGGTTATACCGTTTCACTACTGGTTGTATTTATTGCAAGTTTATATACATTAAGAAATGAGATGAAAAGATTAGATTATGAAACATTTATGTTGCAGTAAAATTTTAATTTCTTTTTTTGTGTTAATGGGGTTGGTTCATGCTTCTTTAACACAAAAGAGTGCTATTGTTTATTTTGGAGAAGATATATCATATCCTTTGGTTGGAATTCATGACTATATTATTGTTAATCCAAAAAATATTAATGAGTATAGACATGGTTTTTCTCTTTACAGAGAGAAAATATATGCAAGAGTTGCATATATTCAATCATTAAAAAAATTAAAAAAAAGGGTTAATAAATTACAAAAAGAGGGATATTTAAATTTTTATTTTGATTATAAATCATTTGATTTACCTGCGCAACAATTTATAGAATTTGTAAAAAAGTTACATCAAAAAAATAAAAGTATGAAAATCATTCTTAGAGCAAAAAAAGGAGTTATTCATAAACTTCAAAATGATATTGTAGCTGTAATTGTTCATTCAGCTTTATCGAAAAAAATAAAACCCTCTCAGAATGTTTTATTTGATACTATTGATATAGAAGATGTAGAACTATTAACATTAAAAGATAAAAAGATAATGCTCAAAAAATTAGTTAAAAAGGGATTTATTCCCTATTTAACAAATAAAAAGAGAACATCTTATGGGCTTTCATCTAAAAATGCTATAAAAAGAGAGATATTAACGTTAATTAAAGAGGATACTCTTGATCGTATTTTTCAATCAGCACATAGGCATGGAGCATTACCTTTAGAGTATCAAGGTTATATTCAAAAACTTTTTGATGTTTCAAATGGTTTACCAAGTTTAGAGCAAATGGATAGATATGCAGGTGTAGTTGTTTGGATTAGTTCAGCTTACAAAGATCCTAGTCAATTCTTTGAATGGATCGATGCTGTGATTGCTCGAGGCATTAAAGTTGTTTTTGTTGGTTCTTTTGGGACAGATGTTGATAGTATGCTATTAAAAAATTTAGATATTGATGTTTATGATGGAGAAGGAGGAAATGATAATAAAAAAACAATTATTTACAAAGATCCTATTGTAGATTTTGAGATTAAACCCTCATTAAATGAGGATAATGTATTTTTGCAACCAAAAAATGCTCAACCAATTTTGGTTTATGAAGATATTAATCAATTACGTTCAACTCCAGCAGCTATTACAGCATGGGGTGGCTATGTTACATATGAAGCATTAATGGTAGAACTTTATGGGGAAAATATATGGATTATAGATCCTTTTGAATTTTTTAGAAGGGCTTTACGTTTAAAGCCTCTTATTGTTCCAGATACAACAACACAAAATGGAAATAGGTTGATGTTTTCTCATGTTGATGGGGATGGTATTATGAACTATGTTGCAAGTGCACCTAATCTTTATTCTGGTGATATTATTTTTGAAAAAATTTTAAAACATTATCAAGTACCACATTCTGTATCTATTATTGGTGCTGAGGTTGATAAATATGGTCTTTTCCCAAAGATAGCAGATAAATTACAATTTATAGCAAAGAAGATGTTTGCTTTACCAAATGTTGAAGCTGCAACACATACTTTTAGTCATCCATTTTTTTGGAGTAAAATAAAAGATGATTTTTTAGATGAAAAATATAGACTTAAAGTTAAAGGGTATCATTTTTCTATTGCTAGAGAACTTGAATTGAGTTTAGATGAAATTAATATGAAATATTTACCTAGAGATAAAACTCACATTGCAAAAACAGTTTTTTGGAGTGGAGATTGTGCACCAAGAACAAATGCCTTAGAGCATATTTATAGAAATCACCTTCTTAATATTAATGGAGGGGATACTAATATTGTTAATGAACATCCATGGCTTAGTAATATTTCTCCAATGGGATTAGAAAGGGGTGGGTATTATCAAATTTATACTGGTGCTCAAAATGAAAATATTTTTACAAACAATTGGTTGGGACCATTTTGGGGTTTTAAAAAAGTTGTGCAAACATTTAAGCTAACAGATAAGCCGCGAAGGTTAAAACCTATAGATATTTATTATCATCTTTATTCTGGATCTAAAGTTGCAGCAGTAAATGCTTTGAAGTATGTATTTGATTGGTCTTTAAAACAGGATGTACTACCAATTTATACATCAGAATATATTCCAAAGGTTATGGATTATTACGATGTATCAATAGCGAATGATGGGAATTATTGGTTGTTTGATGGTCTTAGAGATTTAAAAACTTTACGTATTGAAGCACAGGGAGTCGGTGTTGGTATTGATCAGGATATACTGGGTTTTAGAGAGATTAATAATCGTACTTATATTGCACTCTATGGTGCTTCACAACATCTTTTAAGATTAACAAAGCAATTTGATCAAGAGGTATATCTTATTGATGCTAATAGTGAAGTTGTAAGTTATACAAATAACCAGCAAAAAAAAGAGTTTGTTTTTAAAGGATATTTAGATTTAAAATTGGAGTTTCATATACCAAAAAGCTGTGAATTATATTCTGTACCAAAAGCATATAAAGTACGAAAAGATGCACAAAATATTAAGTTGTTTTATAAAAATACTAAAAAGGCAAAAATAGATGTCCTATGTAGATAAAAATAATAATGATAATGATGAAGTTTTTGTTGTAACGATTAAAGAATTATTTTTTATTGGAGCTGTTTTTGTTATTATTTTATTTGTTTTATACCCTAAAGATATTATTAAGCAACAAATTGTTTCTGAGCAATCTAGTTATGATTTAAGTATGTTATATTTAAAAAATCTTTTAAAATATAGTCCAAAAGATGAATCTTTAAAGCTTATTCTAGCAGAGCAAAGTTTACGTAGTGGTGATATTAAACACTCTTTAGAACTTTTAGATCAACTTATTTTTAGTCCAAATCCAAAAATTAATTCTAAAGCACTTCTTTTAAGTTATGAATTAAGAAAAAGTGAATATTTTAAAACAGATAATACTGTACGTAAAGATGAAATAAAAAGGGTTTTAAAACAACTATTTTATTCTATCTATGAAAAAAAGCTTTATGATGAAAAGGAATTTGATTATTGGTATAAAGAAGCAGTATTTAATCAACATCATGAAGCATCATACCATTTTGTAAAAAAAGAGTTAGAGGTTCATCCAAATGATATTGCATTTTTAGAGATGGCATATTTTTTGGCTAATAAATTTAAAGATGAGAAAAATGCTCAAAAATACATTGTTTCATTAATCAAATATGATACAAAGCATCAAGATAAATGGGCAACAGCATATTATTATTATCTTGTAAATAATAAACATTATAAAAAAGCGAGGAAAATTGTTGAAAGATTTGGTTCTTTATCCATTGTGTGGACAAATCGTTTAGCAGAGTTTTATGCTATGCGTAAATACTATAAAAAGGCAGCTACTGTTTATAAGAAACTGTTTAAACAGGAAAAAGAGTATGAAAAGAAAAAAGAGTACTTTTTTAAGGCTGTTGCTAATTTACAAGCTGGTGGATATTATCAACAAAGTGCTAATTTAGCTAGAAAATATCAACACTATTATTATAAAGATTTAGAAGCAAGACAGTTTTTATTAAAACTTTATTTACAGACAGATCACTTAGATTATGCTGTTGATCTTTCAAAAAAAATTTTAAAGAGTATGTTTAAATAATGAAAATAATATTTTTAATTTTAGTAAGTTTTTCAGTTTTGTTAGCTAAACAAAAAGCAACTTGTTTAAGTATTCAATTAGCGAGTGAATATAGGTTTCAAAACTATGATTTGGTACAAAATTATTATTATCCAAAAGGGTGCAAGTATATGGTTCTTGGAAGAACCTTAGCTGTAAGGTGTGGTTGTTATGGTGAAGAGAAAGTAGCACAAAAACAGCTTGAAAAATATAAAACAAATTATCCAGATGCAGAGTTATTGAGGATTTATAAGAGTAGCTATCAAAAAGCTAAATTTATTGTTTATAGCAAAGGGAAAAAAAAGAGAAAAACATTTGTAAAGTTAAAGCCAAAAATAGTAAAGCCTGTTGTTAAAAAAGTGGTAAAGCCAGTCAAAAAAATTGATGTTGCAAAAGAGATGGAGCAAGAACTTCGTTTAATGTTACAGGTTTTTTTATATAAAGGTGATTTAGTTAATGCTTACAAAGTAGCTTCTTATGGTGTAAAAAAATACAATAAAGTATATTATTGGAATAAAAAGATGGCAGAAGTATGTCGTTGGAGTGGAAGATTTGCAGAATCTATGAAATATTTACGCCGTGTTTATGAGATGCGTTATGATAAAAAAATAGAAAATGAGCTTATTAAGTATGGAATGAAGACATATCAATATGAAAAAGTTGAATCGTTAGTTTTACGTAAAGCTATGAATAATCCAACGGAAAAAAATATCGATTTATTAATTAAACTTTATAAAAATATTGGATTACCAGAAAAAGTTATACAGATTTTAGAAAAGAAGTATAAAAAAACACCAACTAATAATATGCTTTTAACAAAAATGTTAGCATTAAGTTTAGAGATGGGTGATTTAGATTTAGCTCGTCGTTATGTTGCAATTTTGGAACAAAAGAAACCTTATACACAAAAAGATGCTGCATTAATTTCAAAATATTACTATATTAAACATGATATTTTTAGAGCCTATAAAAGTTTAGTTGATGTAGATAACCTTAATATTACAAATAAAAAAGATAATATTCATTATTATGAACTTTTAAGTGATTTAGCTTGGTATTTACAAAAAAATCTTATTGCAGCAAAAGCATCTAAAAAACTTATAGATTTAAAAGCAGCTCGTTTAGAAGATTATGAGAGAGCTATGTTTGGTTTTAGAGTTGTAAATCCAAAATTAGCAACAAAAATTGCAAAAGCAGCATATAATAAATATAAACTTTCTTATCTTTTTTACACATATGCTAATGCTGCACTCAACAATAATAGATATCAAGAGCTGAGAACGTTTATTAGCGAAATAGAACAAAAAGATAAAAAAACAACTCTTTATAAGGAATCTATGTATTGGATTATTAAATCTAAAATTTATAAGCATTTTAATCAACTGCCTTTAGCTGCAAAAGCACTTAAGAAAGCTTTACGTTTAAGTCCAAATGACTTTAGAATTAAGTTGATGTTAATTTCTTATTATATAGAAGTAAATAATGCTAAAAAAGTAAAAGATATACTCTTAGAATTAGAAAATCATAATGCAATTGTACCCAATATGTATCTTTCTGTTGCATCTGCTTATTTTTATTTAAACGATATTAATCATGCAACGTTCTATATGCAGAAACTCAAATCTATGCATTCAACATCTGTAAATTTAATAGGATATAAATTTTTACAAGCTTATATTTATCAAGCACAAGATAATAACAATGCTTTTATAAAAACAATGAAAGAGATAGCAAAAGAGTTAAAAGTAAAAGCTAAACGTAATCCAAAATTAAAAAAACAAGATCAGTTTTTGTCAAATTATTTAAGAGCAACTATCCATATTTGGCCAGCAGAAAAATTTAGAAAAAAACTAAAAAAAGCGAAGAAATATCTTTCAAAGAAAAACTATGATGATATTCGTTACTCTTTTGCTATTAGACATAAGGCATATGAAAAAAGTAGAAAAATTTATAGGAAAACACAAAATAAAGCACTTTGGCTCCATTTTAGTAATAGTTTAATTGAAAATGATCACTCAGATATTGAAGACATTTTAAGAGAAGATCTTAATGCACTTGCTATTTTAGATGCTTCTAAAGCTGCTTATGATGATGGTCAAATCTCTTTAGCCCAAACAATGGCTTTTAAAGGTTTAACACAAAATGATTATGGAGATAATGCATATATTCAACATTTAAATTATTTAAAAGAGCGTTCACACTCTTTGCGAGTGCATTTAAGTAATAATCATATAGATCCATTAGTACAAAATAGTTTAAGTGTGATAAATGAAAATTATATAGGTAATAATTTATATCTTTTTGAGGGGTTTGGTGTTTATGGAAATGAACTTATTAAGCCAAGTTATATTTTTATTCCTAAAGAATCTCATTATAGCAGTATAGGTTTTAGACGTTTATGTTCTCAAGGGTACTCAACATTTGAAATAGAGTATTTCAATGCAATGAAAAACTATTTAGGTATGAAAGTTTCATTACATCATAATCTTGCTTCAAAAAACAAGACTTTAGATCTCACTCTTGGTAAAAACCAACCAACACGTGATGGTATTTTACTGATGCTAGGTGGAAAACAAGATTATGCAAAACTTAGTTTTGCATGGAAGTTTTTACAATCTACTACTATCACAACAGAGTATATCAACGCAACATTTGAATCACAAGATAATGTTTATTTAGGATATGGACACTTTTTTAATCTCTTTTTAAATAGACAAATACGTAATGGATATCCAGATATGAGAGCAGGTCTTAGTTATCAGTATGCTTATTATCATGAAAATTTAGCACCAAATGGTATTATAGATACAATGCAAAGCGAATCATATACTGTATTAGCACAAACATCTTCAACCGTGGGAGCAAGTTTTTCTTATGGGATGGCAAATAGTAGTAGTTATACACGTGTATGGAGACCATATTTTGAGGTTTCAACTTCATATAATGATGTAACACAAGATCCATCATATAATTTTAATATAGGTTATGGTGGAAAATTATTTAATCAAGATCATATTGCTATTGGTGCTTCCCATGCAGAGTCTGTTGCTGGGATAAGTAGTTATGAACTTTATGTGAACTATTTGTTTTATTATTAAGCTATAATTTCACTATGATTACACAAGACTCCATAGAAGCACTCAAAGCAAGACTTGATATTGTTGATGTTGTAGGTTCTTACCTTGAGCTGAAAAAAAATGGTGCAAACTT
>Ga0256828_1001136_pt1 | contig 16927 bp, 23 predicted proteins | sample CV88metaG_FD_185993 | JGI IMG/M metagenome (GOLD analysis project Ga0256828, IMG submission 185993) | Hydrothermal vent microbial communities from East Pacific Rise, Pacific Ocean - CV88 | ecosystem: Environmental > Aquatic > Marine > Hydrothermal vents | place: Pacific Ocean: East Pacific Rise...
TATCATATCTATATGATTTGTCTTTTTCAACTTTTCACCTCAAAATTTGACATACAAACCGTTATTATACAATAATATATAAGTATATAGATTATATAGTAAAAGTTTTATATAAAAATCGTTTGTTTATTTGATAATCTCTTCAAACAATAAAGAGGCTACCATATCTCTACTGTTGATTATGCTTGTAATACCCATCTGTTCAAATATAACTTCTTCTTTTTTATTATTGACAGTTACTATACTTTTGGTATTTGATGCAAATGTGGTTATATTTTCGCATATTAGTCTTCTTTGTATCTCATTTTCTATAGCTACAACGATACAATCACATTGTTGAATTTTAAAATGTTGTAAAACAGTTTGTTGTGCAGCATTGGCATAAAATATAGGTTCATTATCCTGTTCTAAAGCTTTTGCTACAAGTTTGATATCATGTTCTAGTATGATATACCTCAATCCCTGTTGTTTTAGTTTGGAAATGATTATTTTTGCTATCTCACCATATCCACAGATTATGATATGGTCTTGTAATGTATCTGTGTTTTCATCATAACATATCTCTTCTTTTGGTTCCAAGAAAAATATATCAGCTATATGTTTTATGTTTTTTATAACAAAAGGAGTGATTATCATAGATATCACTATAGTGACTATAAGTATCTGATTTGTTTCTGTTGATATCAACATATGTGTCTTTGCTAGAGCCAATACGGCTAGTGCAAACTCTCCTATCTCGAAAAGTGCCAAAGCTGTTTTTATAGCTGTTCTTTTTTGTGTGAAATACTTAATGATGATATAAATCAAACCACCCTTAATCACCATAAGAGCTATAACAAATCCAAAAATAATATGAGCATATCTAAATAATGAATGCCAATCTATAAGCATACCTATAGTGACAAAAAATACACCCAGTAATATATCGCGAAAAGGTACTAAGTCAGCCTCTACTTTATATCTGTATTTGGTCTCAGATATAATCATACCAGCCAAAAAAGCACCTAGGGAGTATGTAAAACCAAGAGCTTGAGCCATATATGAGGCACTCATAACACCAAGAAGTACTGCTACTAAAAAAATCTCTTCAGATTTGGTTTCTAAAATCCACTCAAAAAACTTTTCTATAAAGTATCTACCTAGTATATACATAATCACCAATATAGCAACAGCACCTACAATACTCTCTATTATGAGTTCACTGATGGCTTTGTCTTGTTGTGTAAAAAAAGACACCATCAAAAGTATAGGTATGACTGCTATATCCTGAAACAGTAGTATCCCTAAAGTAACTCTGCCATAACCTGAATGTATCTGGTTGTTTTCATTGAGTATTTTTAACACTATAGCTGTAGAAGACAAAGATAGTGCAAACCCTATGATGATGGATGCTCTGATATCTTGAGCAAATATATAATGAGATATCATACTAAATATGATACCAGTTATGAGAACTTCTAGTGTACCATATAAAAATACTTCTTTTTTCATACTTTTAAGATGTTTGAGTGAAAACTCCAAACCTATTGTAAACATCAAAAAAACTATGCCAAACTCAGCCAAATGAGAAAGCATCTCTTTTGAATCATCTGTAAAGTGAAATATAGTAGTTATAGAGAAACCTGTCAAAACATAACCTATAACAGTTGGTATATCAAACTTTTTTAAGATAACATTAATGATAGTTGATATAGCTATAGTTATGATCAGTACGAGTAGCGTATCATGCAAAGAGTATCCTTATATAAAATTGTACTTTGATTAATATCATATATAATTTTAAACTTTACTATACAAACTGCTATTTAACCAATATTTAGATAAAATTGTAACAATTTTTTATATAAGGACAACCATGGGTTTAGGAATAGGACTTGTAGGACTTCCAAATGTCGGTAAATCAACAACTTTTAATGCGCTAACAAAAGCACAAAATGCAGAGAGTGCAAACTATCCGTTTTGTACGATAGAGCCAAACAAAGCAGTAGTACCTGTACCTGATACAAGGCTAGATGAATTAGCAAAGATAGTCAATCCAGAACGCATCCAGTACTCTACACTTGATTTTGTAGATATAGCAGGACTTGTAAAGGGTGCTAGTAAAGGTGAAGGTCTTGGAAACAAGTTCCTCTCAAATATCCGTGAAACAGAAGTGATACTACAGATAGTAAGATGTTTTGAAGATGAAAACATAACTCATGTAGAAGGTTCTATCGATCCTGTTAGAGATATAGAGATCATCGAAACAGAGTTACTTTTGGCTGATATGGAGGCACTAGAGAAACATATCTCTGCTATACAGAAAAAAGCCAAAGGTAATGACAGAGAAGCCAAACTAAAACTACCAATCGCACAAGAGTTACTCAAGCACTTAGAAGAAGGAAAACCAGCTTCAACATTTGAAGATAGAGACAATGAAGGGTTTGCTCTTTTGGCTAGAGACTTGAGACTACTATCAAACAAAGAGATAATGTATGGTGCCAATGTTGATGAGGATGGCTTAGCAGAGGACAATGAGTATGTAAAAGCTCTCAAAGAGTATGCATCATCACACAACAGAGAAGTTATCAAACTATGCTCAAAAGTAGAAGAAGAGATGGTAGAGTTTGATGAAGAAGAAAAACAAGAGATGCTAGAGTCTTTGGGTGTTAGTGAATCAGGGCTTGATCAAATCATCCGTAAAGGTTTTGAAAAACTAGGTCTTATGAGTTACTTTACAGCAGGAGTCAAAGAGGTAAGAGCTTGGACTATCAGACAAGGCACAACAGCTCCAAAAGCAGCAGCAGTTATACACAATGACTTTGAAAAGGGTTTCATCCGTGCAGAAGTTATAAGTTATGAAGATTTTGTAGCTTGTGGTGGAGAACAAGGAGCCAAAGAAGCTGGTAAGATGAGACTAGAAGGTAAAGAGTATATCGTACAAGATGGCGATGTGATGCACTTTAGATTTAATGTCTGATTTAAAATAGAATAACTATTATCCCTCCCTTACCTATAAAGGATGGGATATGAGATAAACATTTACAATTGCTACCAAACTTATATCAATGACATTACTCTTAGTTTTTTTATCATAGTGAATGATCTGATATAAGATTATTCATCGAACCCTCTGAAAAACTCCCAAATAGGGCAAAAACAAGAACAAATTAGTAAGATTACATAAAAGGTAAAAATTAAAAATATTTTATACTTGACATATAGGCGATATTCGCCTATAATATAAAAAAGCTAAAGAGTTATAGATATGACACAACAACAAATTAGTAGATTGTTAGATGTACCAGATAGAACATTGAGAGATTGGAAAAAAAATCGACATAGATTATATAATCTTTTGGAATCTTTAGAGTATGATGAAGCAAAACAGAAGATAAATGTTGCAGATATTGATGATGTGATATTGTTTGACCCTACAGTTTATTCTACCAATCTTTTTTGGCAAACGAATAAAAAAAGTAAGCAAAAAGTTTATGCGATTATATCTAAGTATTTATCTACTATGGATAAAAATGATATAAAAATTTTGTGTGATGAGTTTGGTAAAAACATAGTTAAAAGTGTATTGGTAGATAAGTATAAAAAGATGCATACTAAAGGTTACATATCTATAAGTGGTATGGATATACCATTGAATGGTAGCTATACTCAAAATGAAACATATAGACAGTTGTTAAGTATGATAAATGACTGCTAATGTAAAAAAAGCTATAGAAAAGATTTGTCATGATGAGATATTTGATGAAGATTTATATTTTGTAGGAGGTACAGCTCTTAGTTTTTATCTAAACCATAGAGTTTCAGAAGATATAGATATCATATCAAATGTTAGTTTAAATCATAAAAAAATCATACCAAATATGAGTTTGTTAGGAGCTAAAAAACTTCAAGATGAAAATATAACTGCTCTTAGAATGGCAGGACTGTTTCCTGATGAGTATATGCTAAAGTTTACACTAGATAATGTCAAATTAGAATTTTTTCAAGCAAATCGACCTATACAAAAAGAGATACTATCTAATTTTACATTTACTACTTTTGAGAACTCAAAATTAAAAATACTTGATTTGAAATCTATAGCAAAACTAAAGTTAGTAGCACTTATAATGAGAGATAAATCAAGGGATTTGTTTGATTTTGGTGCTATTTTAAAATATGATATATTAACTACAGAAGAGATAACTGAAATATTCTTAAAAGTTGAAAGTAAAATAAAATCAACTTATGATATAATCGACTTTATCAACTCAAAACAAGAACCTATAGATGATGAAGCCGTTTATCTTGATGAGATACATAGGGTAGATTTAACTTTTGATGAGATAAAAAAAGAAGTTATTGATAAATTGAAATTTAATGTATAGGATAGATATGAAAAAAGTTTTATTGGCAGTAGCCTTAATGTTAGCTATATCAGGATGTGAAACGAGAAAAGCTTCTTTTATAAAAAGAGAAGTATCAGCCAATGATATGCAAACAACTATAGCCAAACTCAAACAAGAGTTACCAAAGCATGGACTTGTACTTACAAGTGTATTTGATGAAGGTAAGTATGCTGATTTGTTACATAGACCCAAAAAAGTAGTATATTTTACAAATCCCAAAGCATCAACGGATCTGATCAAGTGTGATGCATCTTTGGCTTTGGAAATCCCATATAAACTAGTGGTGTCAGATAACTATAATGGTAAAACAGAAGTGATATATACCAATCCTGAGTACTGGTCATTGCAGTATAATGTCAAAGATAAAAACTGCCTTTCTATCATCTCAAAACTATCAGGTGTTATGAGTGATATCACATCTGTTATCACAAAAAAGTAGGAGAATAGTTTGAATACAAACGACATACTATACAAAATCACCAAAGCTCTATCTCTAAGTCAAGATGATATCTTGGAGATTTACAAGCTAGAGGATTATCCTATGGATAAAGAGCATTTAGATAGACTACTCAAACGCAAATATGACAAAGAGTTTATACCTTGTAGTTATGAAGAACTAGGAGTTTTTTTAGATGGGCTTATCACATACAAACGAGGTCAAAGTCCAAACAAACCTTCAGATGATGAAGCAGTAGAGCTTAACAACAACCTCATACTCAAAAAACTTAGAGTTGCACTAGAACTTAAAGAGTTTGAGATAGATTTGATACTCAAACTTGTAGATGTAGAACTTACTAAACAACAGATAAAATCTCTTTTTAGAAATCCAGCTCACAAAAATTTCAAACTATGTCCTGATGAACTGTTAATGGCATTTTTAGATGGTTTGGATGAATTTTATTTTGATGGTGGTGATATATAACTAATCTATCAAAATCAATTTATTTTTTTGATTTTGATAGTTTTATTTCCTACATAAACAACAGCATCTGTTTTTATATCTGATACTTTTATAGTATTTAAATCTATAAAAGATAGAGATATTTGACCTTTAAAGTGTAGATTTTTGATGATGTCTTTTCTATTTCTTGGTTTTATGTATAGTATGATACTTTGTTTAGTGGTATTTATATTTGTGTATTGTTTGGTGATGATATATAAAGGTTTATCAAACTTTTTTGTATGAAATTTCCATCTTTTTTTTACTTTTCCTTTGTTTGTGATAATCTCTACATACGCACTATAGTCTGAGTCATAATCCAATCTTTGTAGAGGGATGATGGCAAACTCATATGGTTTTAATCTTTTATTTGGATCATTTGAATACTTGAAAAGTTTTGCTCTTACCATTCTACCTTTGTTGTTATATAGTCTAAACTTTTTTAATCTGATGTTTTTAAAGTAGTATGGATTTAAAGATGCTGATATAGGATATCCACTGACTTTATATCCTGGCATTGGATTTGGTTTTTCATCAAAAAAAGCAGTAGGTACATTGGTAGCATCTACATTTGGAAATAGTATCATTTTTGGATTTGTTTTTGCTATAGAGTCTTTGGCTTTTTTATATGTTGTTTTTGGTATATATTTCATATCATCTTTGCATATGTTTTGCATATATACTTCACCCTCTAGTGTCAAAAAATCCTCTTGACAAAGTTTTGCTATACTAGATAGACCCATATCATAAACATATGCACTTTTTATATCTTTGTTTTTGTTGTCTTTTTCTATACCTATACCGACCTGATCTATATGAAAATCCAAAAAAACAAATCGATGATATATAGCAGATAAAAGAGTATCTATAGATTCTTTGTCAGTTTTGGCATTAGTAGAGATGTTTTCTTTTACATCTTTAGTAGGATAACCAAACTTCAATACCCTGCTAGATGGTGTTTTACCTACAAAGTATGGATGAGTTGCATTTTCATAATGAGAGTTTATATGATTGTTCAGCAGGTATTTAGCGTGTGCTTGTGCTGCATCTTTTAAGCTTGTATTTTCTTGAAGTGTATTTAGACCTACACTCTCTCTGATATTATTTAGATATGTAACATTGCTACTAAATAAAGGAATGAATAATAATGATAATAATGTAATCTTTTTCATACACTAATTGTATAACAAAATCACTTATATCATAAAACATTTTTATGATAAAATATACATATGCAACAAAAAATAAAAATACTACACTTTAGTGATATACATATCGGTTTTAATTTTAAAAAACTTAAACCACATAAGATACTCAATAAACGAGTTATAGGTATAGCAAACCTTTTAAGAGGTAGAGCTAGGTACTTTGATGATGCTACTTGTAAGATAGAAGCATTGATTAGATTTCGGCAAAAGTATGATGTTGATATAGTGATCAATACAGGTGACTATACAGCTTTGGGTTTAGAACATGAATTAGAAGAGGCAAAAGCATTGGTAGAACCACTTATGCATCCTCTTAGAAACTATATAACAGTTCCTGGTAATCATGATATATATGTACTTGAAGCAGATAGTCATTATAGATTTAGTGCAAACTTTTGCAATGTACTACATAGTGATATGCCTCAGTATTGCAAGAGAGGGCATTGGCCTCTAGTGAGGATGATAGGTAATGATATAGCTGTGATAGCACTAAATAGTTCCAAGCCAAACCCTTATCCTTGGCGTTCAGATGGTCATATCCCTACCATACAATTAGAGGCATTGCGTGATATATTGCAAGATAAAGATATAAAAGATAGATATATATTTGTCATCACACACTATGCACCCAGACTTGAAGATGGATTACCGGATAAACACTTACATGGTTTGCATAATGCTGATGAATTTTTAAATATATGCAAAGATATCAAAAAAGGTTCTATACTTTTTGGACATATACATCATACTTATAGAGTAAAACTTCCTGATTTAAAAGCTGAACTATTTTGTGCTGGTAGTGCTACTATGCAAGATAGAGAAGGTGCATGGCTGTTTGAACTAGAAAATGGTAAATTAGAAGCCAAAAGATTACAATGGAATGGAAGTGATTTTTATATAAGTGAAGAGTAAAAAAGAGGCAAAAGCCTCTTTTTTGTAAGGTAGAAACTATTTTTTGATTTCTGCAGCGATAGCTTCGATATCAGCATCACTAAGTTTTTTAGCTTGAGGAGCCATAGCACCTTTCATATTAGTGTGACCAAAACCAGCTGTATCTCTATAACCTTTAAGTGATGTTATGATTTCATCTTTAGTCAAATCTTTTACAACTTTTGATTGACCCATAGCTTTGTTTTCGAAGTTTTGCCCGTGACAACCTTTACATGTTTTTGTATCAGCTGCAAAAGCCGAAGTAGTTGCAAGAACTGCTGCTGCGATTATGATTTTTTTCATATTGTGTCTCCTTGAATTTCTTTTGAGATTGAATTATATATCAATAATATTAAATATAGTTAATTTTTAACTATTATTTGATTATATAGTAGCTTTTACAAATGAGATATGTATTTTGCTACAGCCTTAATATCAGAATCTGTTAGTTTTGATACATGTTTTTTCATTACAGAACCCATACCATATAGATCTAGTGTACCTGATTTGTATGCTTTTAGTTGCTTTATCGTCAAAGATGGTGATCTTTTAGCTATAATACCAGATAATCCTACAGCTTTTTTTTCACCATGTTTACCGTGACATTTAGCACATTTAGCATATATAGATGCACCATTTCCTGCCATTAGCAAAGATGATAGTAATGAAATTAAAAATATATTTTTCATAATGATTCTTTATCTTTATTTATCAAGGTATAATACCTTGATAAAAGAGGTTTGAGCTTTATTAACAAGCTGGAACATTTCCTGAATCTGAAGCAAACTCATAAGCAAAATCATAAATGTTGTTAAGTTTTTTTGCTTTTAGTTTATCTACATTAGCTTTAGGGCATATAGCTTTGATCTCGTCTGCGAATTTACCAGCACCTTTGATTTTTTCCCACTCATCTTGTGTATGTTTAGCTGCAAATTTACCACCATTCATACCACATGCTTTTTTAAGCTTTTTAGAGTAAAGTTTTTGACCTTTTGCTGCATCTGCTGAAGCTGTAGTTGAAACTACTGCTAGTCCAAGAAGTGTTGCTACTGCTAGTTTTGTGAATTTTGTCATTTTAAATCCTTTCTTTTTTTAAGATGTTGAATGATAACACACAATTGTGTAAAAATTGTGAACATATTTTACACAATATATAAAAATATAAAAAACTGCTTCTGTTTGTTACACTATTTGAGATTGCCTATGACTTTATATCTATCCCAATATATATCTATAGCTTTTTTTAACTCTTCATCACTTAATTTGGAAGGCTCTTTTATACCATACACATCTATAAATAAATCACTCATAGCAGATAACTCTTTGGATGGGTGTTTGAGATAATACTTTAAGATATATTTGACATTTTTTTCTGAGCTATATAGTTGCAGATATTGCATAAACATTTGTTGTAAACTTGTAGGTAACTCTTTATGACAAGGCACACATTTTTGATCAAAAATATTGCTACTATATATATTGATTGTTATTAACGCATATATTATAATCTTTTTTACCATTTTAAATCTATCCTTGTACCCTCACCTAATGTAGATGTGGTTTGTATCTCTATACCATACTCTTTGGTTATGTTTTTAACTATGCTAAGACCTATACCAAAGCCACCTTCACTACTGTTAAATCTCATATATCTATCAAACATATAAGGAAGTTGATCTTTGGCTATACCTATACCACTGTCTTCTATGCTAAAAAGATTTTTTTGAGTAGTGATTTTTATATAGCCTCCTCTTTTATTATATTTGATAGCATTACTTATGAGGTTATCTATAACTCTTGTAATTTTAACTCTGTCTATATATAGGATACTATCATCCAAATCAAGTTTAAACTCTATTTTTTTTGCATTTGCCAAAACATCAAAATATTCTACTCTTTGTTTTGTAAGTTCTTTTAAGTTTATCTCTTCATCTTTATTTATTTTGTTTTGTTCTAGCGTTATATATGTCAAATCCTTATAAAGAACAGATACACTTCTAGCAGCACTGTTTATACGGTCTAGTTTTTTGATATTTTTAGGAGACATTACATCTCTATCCATCATTTCTATATTGGCTAGTATCGTTGAGAGTGGTGTATTTAACTCATGTGTTGTATCTTTGATAAATCTATCTAACAGAAGTATAGAATCACGCATAGGTTTGATAAATAGTTTTGCTAAAAATATACCAAGAAATAAAAACAGTATAAATGCTATCAAGCTATAAATAGTCATCTTCTTATAAATAGCTTTTAACCATTTACCATCATCTTGGATTTCGATGATAAGATATTTGGCTCCTAGATAGTAGTTATCTAGTATTTTAACAAAGTGTATATAGCTATCTTCGATATATATATCTTTGTCAAAATTTATATGCTTGTGTTTTAATAAGGAAAATATCTCAACATAATCAGTATCATAGATTGCACTTTTAAATCGTTTATCTCTAGGGTATGTGTTGCTTTCAGGAAAATAGTGATGAAGAGTTTTGAGCTTTTTTGTTTGTTCATATGCATATTTACTCAAAGTTGCTCTTTGTTGTGCTAACATGATCTGTTTTTGAGTATCAAAGTAGTAAAACCCCAAAACCAGCATAAGAAATGTGATCATTGTGATATAAAGTGTTAAAAATCTATATAGAGATTTTTTTTCACTTTTTAGGATCGAATTTGTAACCTTGTTTTTTGATGCTGACAATTTTATCTTTTCCTATAATTTTTCTAAGATTTTTTATATATGTTCTGAGTGCTGAATCACTAGGTTCTTCGTCATAATCCCATAGATGTTTGTATATCCTATCATGAGATAGTACTTCTTGTGCATTTTTCAAAAAGAGCTTTAATAGTTTTGCTTCTTTGTTTCCTAATAAAACGCTTTTACCATCTATGATAAGATCTTCTTTTGTTATATCATATTTGATATGCGTATCTATATCTATATAGTTACTAGCTTCATGATAAAAACTTCGTTTTAGTAGTGTGTCTATACGGATAAGTAACTCTTTGAGTTCAAATGGTTTACGGATATAATCATCACAACCACTCTCAAATCCCTTTTGTAAATCATCAACACTATCCATAGAAGTTATGTATATAGCTGGAGCTACAACTCCTTCTGCCCTACACTCTTTTAATAGTTCAAGACCATTTATATTGGGTACATTTATATCAAGTAAAAGTAGATCATATTTGCTCTCATAAAGTTTTTCTTGAGCTTCAAATCCATCGTAAACAGATACTACCTCATATCCATTCTCTTCAAGATATTCAGTGATAGTGTCATTAAGTATCGTATCATCTTCGAGCAAAAAAACTTTCGCCATATACTATCCTATATATTTGGTTTATCAAAGATTATAGCAAATTATTTGTATATCTTACATAAAATATAAATTTATTATTTTATAGGATAAATTGGTAGAACTAAGCTAAAATATGAAAAAAACAGATACAATATACACATGAAAGATGAAAACAGAGTTCATCTTTTGAGTGTTAAGTTAGTGTTATACCTGCAAGACCCCCGAAAGACTTCTCTTTTTAAATATTTCAAATTTAAAAACTAAGGCAACAATATGTCACAACTATTAAAAGGAACTGTTAAGTGGTTCAATGATGAAAAAGGTTATGGATTTATCCAACAAGAAAATGGAGACAAAGATCTATTTGTACATTTCCGTCAAGTAAACAATCCAAATGGTGGTAGAGTATCACTAGCAGATGGTCAAGAAGTAACATTTGAAGTAGGTGAAGGTTTCAAAGGACCACAAGCTGAAAATGTAACAGCTATCTAAGGTTTACTATAACATTTTATACCGTATGTGGTATAAAATGTTAATCTTTAATCTTCTTCATTTATCTTTTGTAAAAAATCATATATCGCTTTTATCTCTTTATTGGTCAAGTAGTACCTTGGCATTATTTTATGTGTTGTATTAAGAGACTTTATCATATCAGTTAATGAAACCTGTGTTATATCAGATCCTCTTATAGATGCTATAGAATTATTGTTTTCTTTATATGTTGCTATAACTTTTCCTTTTCCTTTATCTCCATGACATAAAGCACAGCTAACACCTCTAGGATTATTATAAAGCATTTCACCATATTCAAAATGTGATATAAAATCTTCTGCAAATACCATAAATGGTAAAATCATCAAAAACAAAGCCCTTATTAACAACTTAACTCTCCTATATAAAACTAATTTTGATATAATACCCTAAAAACTTAAAGAGAGTATTATGCAACTTATAGACGGAAAAGCCTTAGCAAATAAAATCCACGCAGAAGTAGCCTCAGAGGTTGAAAAGCTAAAACAAGAAGAGAACATAGTTCCAGGACTTGCTGTTATCTTAGTAGGTGATGATCCAGCTAGTCATGCATATGTCAAGATGAAAGCAAAAGCTTGTGAAAAGGTAGGATTTTACTCTATCACTCACAATATGCCTGATACCATATCTCAAGATGAGATTATAGCTACTATAGAGATGATGAACAACAACCCTCGTATAGATGGTATCTTGGTTCAGCTTCCTTTGCCAAAGCATATAGATACAAACAAAATCTTAGAAGTTATAGATCCCAAAAAAGATGTAGATGGGTTTCACCCTTATAATGTAGGTCGTTTAGCTACAAACCTTGATGGTTTTGTACCTTGTACTCCTCTTGGTGTTATGAAAATGTTTGAAGAGTATGATATAAACTTAGAAGGTAAAGATGTGTGTGTAGTTGGTGCTAGTAATATAGTAGGTAAACCTATGGCAGCACTACTTCTCAATGCCAATGCAACGGTAACTGTAACTCACATATATACAAAAGATTTAAAATCTCATACAAGCAAAGCAGATATCGTTATAGTAGGTGTGGGAGTACCAGCACTTATCAAAGAAGATATGGTAAAAGATGGTGCTATAGTGATAGATATAGGTATCAATCGTATAGAAGATGGCTCACTTGTAGGTGATGTGGACTTCCCTGCTGTAAGCAAAAAATGCTCATACATCACTCCAGTTCCAGGTGGTGTAGGTCCTATGACTATCGCTATGCTTTTGGCAAATACTCTCAAATCAGCAAAACAAAGGGATTAAGTGAAAAACTTTTTATATAAACTATATAGATTTTCAAGTAGTTGGACTGGTACGATTATCATCGTACTATTTTTGATATTTTTTGTAGCTCAATCATTTGTGATACCTAGTGGTTCTATGAAAAGAACACTTCTTATAGGTGACTTTTTATTTGCCAAAAAGTACTCTTATGGTATCCCTACTCCTCACCTGCCATGGCTTGAAGTTCCTATACTACCTGATTTTGATGGAGATGGACACCTTATAAGTGGAGCTAGACCACAAAGAGAAGATATAGTTATCTTCAGATATCCAAAAAATGAAAAGATACACTATGTCAAAAGATGTGTAGCAGTGGGTGGAGATGAGATAATCTATCAAAACAAAAAACTATATATACATATGCATGAAGGTGATAAATTTATAGAAGATAGATACCCTATGGATAAAATAAAACAGATCAATGGTAAGCTTTGGGTGGAAAACCCTTATATGGATAGATATCCAGGTATCCAGTATGCACCAGAGGGAGCCAATATCTTTGAGATACTTTTACAGTATATATCTGTGGGAGAAAAAGTTGATGTAAAACCTATATATATAGAAGGTCTTGGAGGTAATACATACGAGATAGGTGGTAGTTTGGTAAATGCTTTATATGCAAAAGTACCACAAGATAACTTTTATATGATAGGCGATAATCGTGATAACTCAAACGATAGCCGTTTTTGGGGTCCTGTACCTTATCGTCTTATAGTAGGTAAGCCTTGGCTTATATATATGAGTTTGGAGCATAGAAGCTATGAACAGGTACTAAATGGCAATATACATGGTAATGGCAAAGACCATGCAGGACTTAAAAGAGTATGTGGTAATATAGATATATCATCTAAAGAGTGTGCTGATAAATGGAATGCTCAGAGATATAAAGTCAGATGGAAAAGAGTGGGTCAATTTATAGATGAGTTACAATTAAAACAACCAATACAATAAAGGATAAGTTAATGTCAAAAAAGTTTTATATAGCAACAGACCATGCAGGATATGCTATAAAAGCATATGTTAAAGAGATAGTTACAAACTTGGGTCATGAGATAATTGACCTTGGACCCGATAGTGCTGATAGGGTTGACTATCCTGATTATGCTAAAAAGTGTGCAAATGCAGTATTGGAAGATAAAGGTAGTTTTGGGATACTTATATGTGGTACAGGTATAGGTATAAGTATCTCCGCCAATAAAATCCCAGGTATTCGTGCTGCGTTGTGCCATGACCACTATACTGCTAAACTAACTCGTCAACATAATGATGCCAATATATTGTGTTTTGGAGAGAGAGTTGTAGGTAAAGGTGTGATAGAAGATATGATAGAAGTATTTGCATCAACAGAGTTTGAAGGTGGAAGACATGCTACTAGAGTAGCTAAGATAGAATCAGATGCTTGTAGCTTTGGTGCAGACTTGGGTTAAAAGGATAGGCAATGGAACTTACAAAAGAACAAAAAGATATTATATTGGGTAGTATTAGAGATATCCCTGATTTCCCAAAACCAGGGATTATTTTCAAAGATATTACAACCCTTCTAAATAATCCAAAAGCTTTTAAAACTTTAATGGATCATTTGGAAGCGAGATATCAAGATAGTGGTATAGACTATATAGCAGGTATAGATGCTAGAGGTTTTATATTTGGTTCTATCTTGGCAGATAGATTAAATATAGGATTTGTGCCAATCCGTAAAAAGGGAAAATTGCCATATACTACTGTATCTCAAAAGTATTCACTAGAGTATGGGTATGATGAAGTTGAGGTTCATATAGATGCTTTTGGAGAAAATGGCTGTAGTTGTGATGGAAAAGTATCAAATGTATTGCTTATAGATGATTTGATAGCAACTGGTGGTACAGCAAAAGCAGCAGTAGAACTTATCAGTCAAGTAGGTGCTAAGTGTATAGAAGCATGTTTTATCTTGGAGCTTACATTTTTAAATGCAAGAGATGATTTTGATATTCCTGTTTATAGTGTACTTCAGGTAGATTAAATATCTTCTAAGAAGGATGTGTTTGACTACCATCCTTCTAAACTTCTTATCAAAAACTCTTCACTATCTTCATCTTTTTGATTTTGTGTTATACTTAATTTGAAATTTGGTTTTGCAGATATAGATTCAAATTCTAATGTAGATAAACCATTTTGAAACCTATCTTTAGCAATAGATGCATGTAGATAATCTGTCATAGGTAATAAAACTATAACTTTATTGTCATCATATCGGCATACTATGTCACTTTGTCTAGTTTTTGTCAGCATATATGTTCCTAGCTCTTTTAAGACAATCTCTTGTTCTTTTTTCTTGAGTTCAAAAAGATTAGTAACACTAATGATAAGTATAGATATAGGAGAGTCATACCTTATAGCTCTCTCATAAGTAGTTGTTAGTTCTGCTAGAAAATATTGTCTATTGTATAGTTTAGTCTCTTTATCATATAGTGAATTTAGTATGAGATATTTTTTTATATCTTTATTGTGTATAAACAATATCAAAAACACCAATACAAAAATTATAGATAAAAGTATAGTAGTTAAAAGATTTTGTTGATATATGTATATAAGATATAAACAGATACCTAGTATTGTATATATGATAGGCTTTATAACAAATGCACTTTTTAGTGGCACATAAAACTCCTAATAAATAAAATTATATTATTATAATATATATACAATACTTTAATATTACCTAATTTATGCTACTTTTGTTGTTTTTTTAAACAATGTTAGCATATCAGCCAATGTTTTGTGTATATCACCGCGATTTACAATCATATCTATAAGACCATGTTCAAGCAAAAATTCTGATCTTTGGAATCCCTCTGGTAAGTCCACACCAACAGTTTGTTTGATAACTCTAGCTCCAGCAAAGCCTATCAAAGCTCCTGGTTCAGCCATGATGATATCACCTAAAAATGCAAACGAAGCAGAAACACCACCAAAAGTAGGATCAGTCAGCAGTGATATATAAGGTAGTCCTTTGTCACTAAGTCTTTTGAGTGCTGCTGAAGTTTTACTCATCTGAAGCAAAGAGTATGTACTCTCTTGCATTCTAGCTCCACCACTAGCTGATACTATGATAACTGCTGAGTTATTTTCTATAGCACGGTTTACAGCTCTTACTATCTTCTCACCCTCAACTGAACCCAAACTTCCACCCATGAAAGCAAAATCAAACACTACAAGCTCAGCTGGATTTCCACCTATCGTACAACTACCACTTACTACAGAAGATGTTTTTCCTGTTTTGGCTTTAGCCTCTTCTAGTCTTTTTTTGTATGATTTTTTATCTGAGAATTTTAGTGGATCTATCGGTGCAAGTGATGCATCATGCTCTACAAAACTTCCTTCATCAGCTATAATCTCTACTCTTTTATCAGCACTTATACGAAAGTGATGTCCACACTTTGGACATACATTGTGTTTGGCTTCTACCTCTTTATAAAACATCAAAGATGTACATTTGGGACATTTTATCCATTGGTTTGGAGTTTCCTCTTTTGTACTTTTTTTGCCAAAGATACTACTAAACATCTTCTACTCCTACTTGTTTTGTAAGTTTTATTAGTTTTTCTATTTGTATTGCTGTATTTTTATCTTTCGATACTATAACATAATCTTGCTCAACTATCACTTCAAGCCCTTCACAAAGTGCTAAACCAGCAGCAAAATCGTAGATACGAAACGCTCCCATAAAAAGTACAAACTCTACACTTCTAGCATAAGCTAGAGATAAAGCTATCGCACCTGGTGCTCTGAATTTGAGATTTTCTTTATCTAAAAGGGCTGTTAAAGGTGCATTGGCATAAGCTTTTTCAAAAAGTCCTATCTTTGCGTTAGATATCTCTTTGGGTTTTATAAAATCTTTTGAAAAAAGCTTACCTTGTATTACATCTTTGTTTGATTCTTTTATAAAGATATCACCATTTGCAAGATTGCAAACTATAGCATATCTTAGTAAACCACTACTATCTATCAAAGCTACAGATGTACCAAAGTATGGAAATCCACTTAGTGCATTGGATGAGCCATCTATAGGATCTAGTATGATATGAGCATCTCCTTTGCCTATCATACCACTCTCTTCAGACTCTATAACTCCAAAAGTACCTAAGTGTTTGACAAATATCTCTTCAGCCAATAAGTCTAACTTACTACTAACATCTCCACCAGCACCTACAGTTGTCTCAACAAAGAGTTCATCAGATATACCATCTTTGATATGATGATATATCTCTTCGTTGGCTTTGATAGTAGCTTGGATGAAATCTTGCATTATTTTGTAAGCATCTCCACCATAGCTTTGGCTGCATCTCTACCATCTCTTACAGCAGTTACAAC
>Ga0256828_1001137_pt1 | contig 16913 bp, 29 predicted proteins | sample CV88metaG_FD_185993 | JGI IMG/M metagenome (GOLD analysis project Ga0256828, IMG submission 185993) | Hydrothermal vent microbial communities from East Pacific Rise, Pacific Ocean - CV88 | ecosystem: Environmental > Aquatic > Marine > Hydrothermal vents | place: Pacific Ocean: East Pacific Rise...
GATAAATAAAAGGATAATAAATGGATAAAATAACACTTGGAGAAGCAATTGTATATTCAAGCTTTCTTATTGGCTTTATATACTTTTTGATTAAATCATATTTAGAAAAAAGGAAAACAAATGGATGAAAACATAGTAAAAAAAGTATGTAAAGATTTAAACCTTACTTATAAACAGCTAGGGGAGAAGATAGGGTATAGTGAACCTGCTATAAAAAAAGCTTTAGCAAATGATAGAGTAAGTGAACCGATGAAAAAAGCTATTAATTTGTATTTAGAAAATATAGAGCTTAAAAAAGAAATTGAACAATTTAATCAATTTAAACAATTAATTAAAAGTATATCAAGGGGATAGGATATGGTATTACCTTTAAAAGGTGTAGTGATAACCCTATACCACTAAAGGTATACCCCTTAAGAGGGATACCTTTTATCTTACATTTCAACAATAAAAGATACTGAGTTTTATAATACTCTTGACAAAGAATACTATTTATACTATAATTACACTATTAAAAGATAAAATTTATCTTTTTGTTCTTTAAAAGTAAGATATTGTTAAGTTAGTTAAGTGTAGAATTAGTTATGAAGAAGTTATATAGACTTACAGAAAATATAAGTTTAGCAGTTTTGGCAAATAGTGTTTATTCGCTATTTCATCAAACATCAAGTCTTGAGATATATATTGCATTAGGTAGTATCTATGTTATGTATATAGCGATTTTATATCAAGGAGATTAAGATATGGACGGACAAGAATTAATAGCAGTTTTTATTACTGTTTTAGCAGTCTTATCAACAGTAGGACTGATACTAAAAAACAAAGGTGTTTTACACTAATCAAACTTTCCGATACTCTTACTTTTAAATTTACAAGTTTAAATTTAGGAGTATTATATGAATTTAGTAAAAGTAGATTTCAAATCAAACAGTTTAGAAGTAGTTGAAGATAATCAATCAGTAGTAGTAAAAGATATATGTAAATATATCGGTATTAAATTTGATACACAATATAGCAAACTCAAATCCGACCCAACATATCAAGCAAAACTTATCAAAGTACAAACAGCTGGAGGTATGCAAGAGGTATTTACGATACCACTTTCTAAACTTAATGGTTGGCTTTTTAGTATCAATCCAAACAAAGTAAAGCCAGAAGTAAAAGCAAAACTTATAGAGTATAAAAATGAATGTTTTGATGTGCTTTATAATCACTTCAATAAGAAAACTCAACCAACCCACTACGATCCAAAACTTATAGAAAATCTTACATCAAATGTACAAAGGCTGCTAGATGAAAACCAAAATTTAAGAGATAAAATCAATCTACTAGAAAATAAAACAAAAACAGATAGTGAAGAACTAGCAAAAAGAATAAAAGAACAAGAGGCTTTTTATACTACATTTTCTAGTATCGCTACTGAGTTTGTAGATGACCTACAACAAAGAGCAGAACTTTATCTGTACAAAGCAGTAAAATCAAAGGTTGAATATAACAATACTAAGACCAAAATATGGATATAAAAAAGTTGGTCAAGTTTGGTAGTGGTGTAAAAACAACAACATTAAAACAAAAATAAAAATAAATTTCAAGGAGAAGATATGGAAAGAATAAATGAAGCAATAAATCAAAAAATGGAAGAGTATATTCAATCAGATAAAATGAAAGAATTTATTTCACAAAAAGCAGAAGATTCAATAAATTCAATTATTGAAGATATGTTTAGATGGAGTGGTCCAATTAAAAAAGAATTAGAAAAGCAAATTAATGATGCTTTAGTTTTTAATAAAGATCTTGGATTAACAGGGTTAAATAAATTTGTAACCGAGGAAATGCAAAGAAAGATTAAATTAAAAGTTAGAAAAGATACCGCAGAATTAGTTGATAAATCTTTAAATGATATGTTAGATAATCAACCTAAGATTGTTAAGGCTTATGATTTTCTTGAAAAGGTAAAACGTTTCTTTGAGAAAGAAAATAAATATTCTTGTTCATGTGAACCTTGGGATAAAGATTATTGGAATAAGTATGGAACTATTATCATAGAAGAACCTGATGAAACAATATGTGATTGGTTAGATATTTATATTGATATGGAACCAGAGAAATCATCTTATGATAGTAAATTTAATTTAACAGTTTATAAATCAGGGAGAACTACTTATAAAATCAGAAATAAAGATTTAAGTACAAAAGATTTAATTATGGGTTATCAATTTGATCTAGAAGATTATTTCTATAGTTTATTTCTAAATGATAGCACTATCGATTATGATAGTTTAATGAAAGAGTATAAATCTGGTGAATATGCATATTAAAAAAGGTAAAGGAATTATTATGAATATAAAACTTATACATTTTACCCCTTTAGGTGTAGCGGACCTAGCCATTTCAAAATGCTGGGATAAGAAAAAAGACACTATAGATATAGATAGGATCTATAGAGTAGCAAATAAAAACAAACATAGCTCAACCATAGAGCATATAGTTTATAGCTTTGATGTAGATGGTATAAGTAGAGCTTGTTTGCAAGAGTTGGCAAGGCATCGTATAGCAAGTTTAAGTGTAAAGTCTACTAGATACACACTAAAAGAGTTAAAAGATGAAAAATGTTTTAATGTTTATAGTGATCTTGATAGAGCTGGAAAATATTGTGTATTAACTTATAATGAGATTGTTGATGAGCAGATTGTAAGAAGCTTAGAGGGACTTAGACAATGTCTAGCTTATGGTGTATCAAACGATATAGCTAAATACTGCTTACCTGAAAGTTATAAAACATCTTTAGTGCTTACTATAAATGCTAGAAGCCTACAGAATTTTTTGAGTTTAAGAAGTAGCAAAGCTGCACTTTGGGAGATGAGAGAATTAGCAAGTGCTATTTTTGCAAAGATACCACAAAAACATAGATTTTTGTTTGAGGAGTTTGTGGATGAAACTAACTGATTTAGCTATTAGATATAATAAATCAAGAAGCTATTTTTATGTTATGAAAAAAGACCATAAAGATAAATACGATTTGATTTTTAGTTTTGATAAAGATAACACAAAATCTATAAATCTTTATATGGAATATGTAGAAATTTTAAAAGCTGATATTCAAAAAATATTTTTTGAATATGAACATAGAAAAGATTTTGGTATTTTTTTAATAGAGCATAATTTCTATGAAAATAAAGAGCCAAACTCAGTAGCGACACAGTTTGAAAAAGGTTTATTTTCATCAACTGAACCTTTATCTGAAAAAATTACAATGTTAAAAAAATATGAAAGAATAAGAGAGGTGTACAATGAGCATAAATCCAACAAGCGAAGCAAATAAGATACTTTTAAACTCAAAATCAAAATTAAAAGATTTGAAGCTAAAAAAAGAATTATGTTTTTTATTTATCGCTAATGCCTTTGGTAAGATGTATCTTGATGGTGCAAAGACACAATATGACTCAGTAAATCATTTAGTACATATAGGACTAGGAAGAAAATCAAAAGTTTATGGTAAACAAGTAGAAAATATACTAAAAGATTGTATGGATATATTTGAATATATAGAAAAGCAAGAGAGAAAGAAAATCAACAAAGGTGTAAAACATAGATTTCAAAAAAGACTATCTTTCAATGAAAATGATGAGCTAGAAGTCCATGGACTACTTTTTTGTGTAGCACTTATACTAGAGCATAAAGAGATACCAAATAAAAAACTATATCTACCTTATGCAGAAGCAAAAAAGATATATGAAGAGTTTGATGGTAGATACGACAATATGTACAAAAATGCTAGAGTATTACCAAGTTTATTTAGAGAATATTTAGGGGTGTGAGATGAGAGAGATAAAAATGGTGCAAGTGGTAAATGGCAAAAGAATAAAAATCAAGACTCAGCTACACTATATAAAGCTGATTTTAGTAAATGCAAAAGTAACCAACAAGGATAGTTTATGAATGCAGATGAAAATAGTGTATTTATGCTGGTTGAAGACAATAAAGTTATTGATTATTATGTAGGAAAAACAGCAAAAGCTGATGCCTATCTTGAAAGAGAAACTTATTGTGATAAATCTATAGAGATAATAGTGCTTGATTTTGATGTTTTAAATGATAGTGAATTTGTTGAATGGATATTAGAAGAAAAAAAAGTGAGTAAAAAGGGAGGAGAAAAGTTATGCAGTTAGATATTATTACAACTAAAGATTTTGAAAAGTTTACAAGAACAATCCTAAAGGCGGTATCAAAAGTACAAATAGCAGATGTGATGACTAAACACGAAGTGCAGCAGCTAACTGGATGGTCTGACTCTATGCTAGAAAAGCTAAGAGCTGATAGAAAAATATCATATTACTCAAAAACAAAACCTTTTAGATATGATGGTAAATCTATTATGGCATACCTTGAAAAAAGCAAAGTAGAAGCAGTAGCCTAAGCAAATTTATCATATATTGCTTCTACTACTTCATTTGCACTTTGCTTAGAAGTATTTGAATATCTTTTTGTAGACATTATAGACTTATGTCCTAGTGCCTTGCCGATTTGCTCCAAGGTAAATCCCATATTTACTGCATTTGTTCCTACCAAGTGTCTAAGGTCATGTATATTTATATCTGTTATGCCACTTATAGCTCTTATATTCTTCCAATGATAATCTATCCCAGCCTGACTTACTGGCTTATTTGCATTTCTATCTTGTGGAAATACAAACCCCTCATCTTTTATCCCATATTTTTTCAACATCTCATATATCTTTTTAGGAAGCACAAATTCCATCGTTTCTTTGTTTTTCATCAACTCATAGTTGATTGTATAAGTCATATTTTCAAAGTCTATATCTTCCCATCTTATTTTAGAAATCTCACTTTTTCTTCTACCAGTTGTAAGCCAACTAAACAACATTTTAAACTTTTCATTTTCATAATTAAAAATAGTATCAATTAACTTTTGATTTTGCTCATCAGATAGATTAAAATATCTAGTATTATCAAACTTTGGTAAAGTTATCTTTTTACCTATATTTTCTACCCCAGCCACCCCTAAGTCTGGTAACACTGCAAAAAATGTAGTCAAAGTTCCTTTCATCAGCTTAACAGTAGCTGGAGCATACCCATTATCAAGCATATCATTTACTATCTTTTGCAATTCTGCTCTGGTTATGTCTTTTGGTTGCTTATCCCCTATTTTAGGAGATAGATGCTTCCTCCAATAAAGTGTTAAAGAATAATACCAACTCTCTGAAATACTATTTTTTCTCAAAGCTAAATACTCTTCAAATAACACATCACATCTTTTACTACTCTTTCGTAAGCCATTTGTATTATACTTATCTAACGACTCTATATACTCAAGCCTTAGCCTGTTTGCAGTTTTTGCATTTATGGCTGGTTCTTTACCTAAAGTTTTTTTAGTTTCTTTTCCATTGTGATAAATTCTAGCTACATATACTTTGTTGTTATTTTTATCTAATCTATAGTATAATCCCTCATATTTAGTCTTAACCATCTATAAAATCCTTTTTAGTACGGTTAAACAATTTAGTACGGTGTCTTAGTACGGTTACTATTGTTTTTTGGTACGATTTAGTACGAAAAGTATATTTAAAAAATGGTTACAAATGGCTTAGTAAGGGTATATACGGGTTTACTAATACAACTTATAATTGTACCTTTTTGCTTTATAAACCCTTTAAATAAGGGCTTTTTTAAAAAATACACCCGATTTTTAGTACGGTTTATCCTTTACACCACCTCTAAAACTTCATCCATAATAAAATCTCTATATCCAGTATCGCTATCATCAAAAGCTACTAGCAAAAGATATTTGCCTTTTTCTAATGTACTTGTATCATCTGTAGAGATACGGAGCATAAAAGTATTTTCTTCCACTTCCAAATCCCCTTTTAGGATTTCTTCCCCATTTTCATCTTTTACATAGTAAGTGCAGCTTTGGCTGTCTGTGGTATCTTCTCCCTCTTTTGTAAAATCCCAAAAAATAGACTCTCCAACTCGTATTATCATATCATACCTTTTTTATTTTAAATATTGTTTTATTTATAAGAGTATTAAATCTATATGTTTTTTTTCTAATAGAAAAGCTTTTTTTTACTATTTGCATATCAAATTTTATTTCGGTACTTGTATTTACTGTACCAAATCCACCAGTAACTAAACTCATCTTTTTACCCTTTTAAATACACTTGTATTTGTAGGGTTGCCATTTGCATTAAATAGGTCATATGTTTCTAGTATCTCTTTGTTTAGATCAAAAAATAACATTTGCTTTTCTTTTATCTCCCAATCTCCAGTTTGATAAGCTATGAGATAATCTAGCTTTTGTTCTAATCGTGCTTGATTTTCTATGATAGTATCAAACTTGCTAAATACTAGCTCTAATGTTTCTTTTTTAGATGATGGTACACTCATAAAACCCTACTTATATACAACAGTATAAGATACTTTTATAGGATTTTTGCTACAGTCTATTTTGCTTTCGTTAAACTCCCAGCTATCACTATCATATAAAACTATATCAAAACTATTGCTTTTTTTATTCTCTACTCTAAGCTCTGCTGCACTACTATCTAGCACTTCTGCTAAGATAGAATAATCAGCATCATCAGATAATTCAACAGTATATGTACCATCAATGCTAGAAATATCCACTTCATCGCTAAATCCTTTTAAAAACTCATCTTTATCTAAGAGATTTACACATTTACCTACACCACTTAAAATAGATTGTGCATCTGCTCCAAATACCATATATTTTAGACCAGTTTTTATATGTGTTACATCATAGTAATGTGCATATATCTTGCGACCAAATTCATCAAGATTTGAGAAGTCATTATCCCTACCATTTGCTCTTGCATATGCTATATCTATAATCTCATCTTTGGTACGATCACTTGTAACAAATAAATCTATTCTTTTTGTACTTGCCATTATGTTCTCCTATAACCTTACTCATACACTCCGAAGAGTGTATTGATAAGACTATTCAGCGTCTAATACTGCTTGTGGTGTATTTTCATCACTTAGTGCAGAGTTGTATCTAAAATTCCCAAAATCAACTAAAACACTTCCTTCATCATCTCTTAAGAATTTATCTTGCCAAGAAGTTATATCTTGATTAAATACAAGTGCTTCCATAAATAGATTATACATATCAGTAACATTACTAACATCCCATCCTGAAATATCTTGATTAAATGCTTCTGCATGATAGAACATCATATACATATTAGTAACATTACTAACATCCCATTTTGAAATATCTTGATTGAATGCTTCTGCATGATAGAACATCATACTCATATTAGTAACATTACTAACATCCCATCCTGAAATATCTTGATTGAATGTTTTGAAATTATTTTTTTGTTCATCGATAAAATCTATATCTTGAATATTAATTCTATATGATATTGCATTAGACATATCTGTTATATTGCTTATATCAAAATCAGTTACATTTAAACCAAATGATATATATAATCTTAATTTTTCTAAATCAGTTAATCTATTCCAATCATATTTAGCCCATTGGGCTTTTAATTCATCTGAAAAAGCTGCTATTTGTTCTGCTAGTGTAAGATACTTAGCCCCAGCCTCAGCATCACCTACTACTACATTTGCAGCACTATCTGTATTTCCTACTAAAGATATTGCATTTCCATCATCATCTGTAGTTGTAAACAAACTTGCACTTATAGTTTTAGGGTCATTTCCCCATCTGTAGTCTATAACTGTTACAAGTGGTATTTTGCTATCATCTTTTGCAAACATATCATCTGCTTTTGCTTGTGCTACATTTAAAGCAGTAACATAATCTGGTAAAGAAGTATCAGCAGTAATAGTGATCTCCCAAGTTTTTACCATATCATCATCCATAGTTAGAAAACTTTGCTCTGCTAGTGGTCTGTTTGCTAGTAGTACACTACTTGCACCCATAAAATCTTTATTTTCTTCTGTAGTATGTACTATAAGCTGGTGGTCTGGCACACAAAAAGTTGTAACTTTACATATTACATTATCCCCGTGTTTTGCTTGACATCTTTGAGATACTTCTTCCATTTTTGAAGCTTTAAAATCTTCGCTATTTAGTTCATACTCTACATTAAATGCTTTTTTTACCGATTTTCCCATTATTCTTCTCCTATTACTGTTTCATCGCCATCTGCTTCTGTTACTGTTTTACTTATGATAGTTGGCTTATATATCACATGTAATACTGCTGGTATGTTGTTTTCTTCTTCACTTGCATCAAAAAGGTCTATACCATCAAATTCCCACATCTCTCTATCTTTTACGAAAAGTTTTACTGTCTTTTCATCTATTTTTACACTGCTACAGTCTAAGTTTCTATCTGTATCAAGTTTTGCAAAAAACTCATAGTCTTCTACTGCACTAAATCCATACTTACTTATATCTATTTCAGCTATACCAGTTTCGCTTGAAAAAGTCACTCTAAAAGTGTCTGTTCTCTCCATAGCATTTAGATTGTCTATTGCTAAATCTAGTAAGAAAAGTACATTTGCACCATCTCCAGCTTCACTTAGTAAGTTGTTTACTGCTGTTAAAGTATCGTTTATAGCTTCTAGGTCTGTATCTGTGATATTGTTGATTTCATCTATGATCTCATTTATCTTAGTTACCGCTTCACTATGTTTTGTGTTTGACTCTGATACTATAGTATTTAGATTTGTTTTTATATTATCAAGAGTGCTTTTTTTGTTTAAAAAATCTATATTTTCTAAAACAATGTCTTGATGTTCTAGCTTATTTGCCATATTTCTCCTTTTAAATTACAATAAAAAAGGTGGGGTTTTATCCTCACCTTTTTTTTATTGGTTAAAAACTACTATTATGCAGTTTCTCCATCTCCACTTGAACCACAGTCTTCATCTAGTAATTCTAGGCTAAATACTGCTCTTATTTTGTTTACTGCTTTTCTAGGGCAGATAACACCACTTGTAGGTGTGTTGATAACATCAATTTGAGCTTGTAAAGATACTGTAGAACCCTCTAAGTCAGATATTCTAGTAGAGTGACCTTTTACAAGGTTTCCATCTTCATCTGTAGTATCGTTGATAGTATCTTCAATAACTTTAGTTCTAGCTTCTAAATCACCTAAGCTACCAGCACCATCACCTTTTAACTCATCAATTTGGTCTTGTAAACCTTTTCCTTGAAGTTGTCTAGCTGTGATTTCATCTTCTACACCTTTTGCATTTGTATCAACTTTTTCAGTTAATGCTGCTAGTGCATTTTCATTTGCAGTTTTGTTATCGCTTACAACTTTTGTAAGGTCTGCTACTTTTGTATCTACTGCTGCAATACCATCTGATAACTCAGTATTTTTTGTATCTTGCTCAGATTTATTTGCTTCTACTTTAGCATCTATTGCATCAGCTTTTGCATCTACTGCTGCTGTTGCTGCTTTGTTTTCTGCAATTCTATCAAAAAGTGATTTTACTACATCATCACTAGCTTCTCCAATAGCTTCATTTATAGCTATAATTTTTTCAGCTAAAGACTCACTATCTAGCTCTCCAACTTCTGTGATTTTTTTGATCTCTCCATATAAAGCTTGTATATCTGCTTCATTTGTAGATAATCTACCATTTACTACATCTAATTTTCCTTGTAAAAGTTGTAAAACTTCATCAAGTGTTACCCCTAAATCATCTGCAAACTGTTCTAATGCGTTTTGTAAATCTTCATCTGTTACATATGCCATCTTCTATATCCTTGTGTTTTTTATTTTGTATTTTTGTTCTGCTCTAAAGCACACCAACTCTTAAAATATGCACTGTAGGAGATGTACCAGTGCAAATACACCTCCTATAGTACATTTTTGAGTTTTTATCCTTTTGTACCGTAGTATGTCGCTACTGCACTTGTTATAGTTGTGATAACTATCCAAATAAATCTTTCATAATTATTTGTCTTTGTTTCTTGTATAGAGTCGTGTTTTTCCACTTCACTCATCCGTGAGTTCATCTCATCATATTTTTTAAAAAGCAACTTTATCTTAGAATCCATATCTTCAGTACCCTTAGACATATGAGATATTGCTATTGTGTGTTCTGTAACAGTTTTGTTTATAGCTTTAAATTCTATTAAAGTATCATTTATAGACTCAAGAGTGTGTGCCATAAGCTTTAGATCCGTCTTTAGATCGCTTATGCTTTCCTCCACATTTTTTATCCTAGTTTCCATCTAACTATCCCCTTTTAGCAGGTTTGCTAGTTTTGTTGTCCGTGTTTTGTATTCTCTTCCTACACGACTATCCAACATCTGTCTACTAGCTTCTATATAGTTTCTCTCATTTATAGCTTTTATCATCTTTTTAAACTTTCTAAAAGTAGGAAGCCCAAGCCAATACATAAACTCTACAAGTGCATTTTTTTGGTTGAAACTTAAATCAAAGTATGCTTCACTATCTATAGCCTTTTTTAGGTCTTTTTGTGCATTTCTTACTCTATGTTGTAGTAAAAAAGAAGCTTCTATATCTGATATGTTTTCTATATTTGTTCCATATCCTATAGTCCATACACCCTTATCATCTTTATATGGAGTTGAGCTAAAACCCTCGTGCTGTTTTATACTAGACATTAACTTTGAGTTCATCACTTTAGCCTTTTCATAATTGCATCTTTGAAATACTTATCTAGCTTATTTCCATCTGAAGCCACCGCCACATCTAAAAAAGCTTCTAGCATAGCATCATCTATTTTGTTGTCTGTGCTTTGGACTACTTTTTTTGCTGCTTCAATAGATAGCTCTTTTGCCACTTCACTTTTTGCAAATGAAAGCAATACTTTTATAATAAAGTTTATCATTATGCACTCAATATAGCTTTAGCAGCTACTAAAGATAGTGGGATTTGTTTTCTTCTGTATGTAGATATTAAGTGTTTCATTTTTGCACCTTTTTTATTTTTTTTGTATTAAAAGTATAAATAAAAAGATAAGATATTCTCTAAGTGATTTTATGATAAAATGTAAATAAAAAAGGGTATTTTACTAATGACTATGGCTATAAAACCAAAACATACTATTTCTACTTTAAAAGTTGGTGGGCTTTTTGCTGGTATTGGTGGGATTGAGCTGGGATTTAAAAAGGCTGGGTTTAAGATAAGCTGGGCAAATGAGATAGATAAAAATGCCTGTATAACATATAGATTAAACCACTCACATAAACTAATAGAAAAAGATATAAGAGAACTAGACCCAAAAGATGTAGAAAAAATAGATATATTAGTGGGTGGATTTCCTTGTCAAGCTTTTTCTATAGCTGGATATAGAAAAGGTTTTGGTGATGATAGAGGTAATGTCTTTTTTGAAATATTACGATTTATAGATGAGCTAGATCCACAAATCATCTTCTTAGAAAATGTAAAAAACCTACACACTCACGATAAAGGCAACACCTTTAAAGTGATAAAGCAAGAGTTAGAAGATAGAGGGTTTTATCTACACTATAAAGTCTTAAATAGCTGTGATTTTGGAGTACCACAAAATAGAGAAAGGATATATATAGTAGGATTTAAAGATAAACAAACTTATGATAACTTTTCTTTTCCACAACCAAAAAAACTGACAAAAACTATAAATGACTTGCTAGATAAAGGTGTAGATAAAAGCTTTTATTATACTTCAAGTAGATATTATGAGCAACTAAAAGCTGAGATGAAAAACAAAGATACTTTGTATCAGTGGCGTAGAGTCTATGTAAGAGAAAACAAAAGCAAGTTATGCCCAACCCTTACTGCAAATATGGGTACAGGTGGGCATAATGTACCACTTGTACTAGATGATGATATAAGAAAGCTAACCCCAAAAGAGTGTGCAAGATTTCAAGGTTATCCAGAGGAGTTTAGATTTCCACCGATTGCTAAATCGCACCTTTATAAACAAGTAGGTAACTCTGTATCTGTACCAGTTATAGAAGCTATAGCAAAAGAGATAAAAAAGGCTTTAGATGTGTAAATATATAGATGACTTAAAAGAGGTAAATTATACAAAATCAAAGATAAAAGATATAGCAAAAAGATATGGTCTAGGGGAGACTGAACTTAAAAGATATTATCAAACACGATTTTTTAAAGATATTGCTTCTGTTGTACAACTAGATAAATTAGCCGATATAAATATAGATGAGATAGAAAAACTACTAGATGATGATACTTTAAAAAAAGAGTTTTATTTTATAAAAAATGATTTAAAAAAGATTATAGAAAAGACACTTTATATAGCTATGACCAATGGCTTTAGTACAAATATAAATCATATCAAAAGTGGTGTTATGACTGCAAATGCAGGGGATAGTGCTGAGTTTATCTTTGTAGCAAGGGCTATATTAGCAGGGTTTAATTGTAGTAGTGTAGATGTAAGAAGTAGCAGATATGATGCTATTATAGACTATAACGATAAGCTTTTAAGAGTACAGATAAAAGGTATAAGTACAGGAAATATTATAAGTTTCAAAGATAGAGATAGAGGCGGAGTAGGAATAGACCATACCCACGAACACAACAAAGGCAAAAGGATCACATCAAAAGATTGTGATATATATGTAGCAGTAGATAAACAAGTGGGTCTTTGCTATATTATACCTATGAGCTGGGCTGATAGATTGGATGATGTAAAATGCAAAAAAGTAAAGCTATCAGATATAGAACACTTTAAAGAAAACTGGAACATCGTAAAAGAACTTACAAAAGAGTAAATCTCTAAGTGATTTTATGATAAAATGTAAAAAACATAAAAAAAGGGATATTATGACTAAACCTTATAAAAACAATTTTATGACAAAAGAACACGGTAAGCTTATACTTGAAAGAGTAGATGAGATAATCTTAGAGTTAAAAGAAGCAAGAGCAGAACTAAAAAGTGATATTTCAAACTTAAAAGGCGATGTTAAACGACTAGACAAAAGGATGGATAACCTTGAAAGTGATGTATCAGATATAAAAGGGATGTTAAAAGAGCTTTTAAGTAGATAAATTTACCAACTAAGCACAATCATCCCAACCCTTAGTGCTTCTACACTTTTTGATACATATGTATAAGTAATATAGACCTTTTTAAACTGAAAATAAAAATAATACAAAAATATAAAACTCTTATCATCTTTATTTTTTGTATCTTTACCAATAGAACCAAAATCATCCATCTTATACCCTTTTTGATACCCTATAGACCCACTTAATCCAAAGTAGTTTTTATATATCATATATGTATCAGTCAAAGCTATGATTTGAGTTTTGTTATAAAAACTATTTATAAAGTTTGAATATTCTAGTTTTAGCTGATAATTTTCTTTTTCCAAAAAGGTATAAGATATACCTCTCCATTGATGATTTTCATTTCTATTTTTTGCTTTTAGATGGTGGGATATAGCATATAAGTCCAATGATAACTTATCTGCATAAACCACCAAAGACAAAAGAGATAATATAAAAAAAAGCTTCACTAACTAATCTTCTGTAAGAATTTTTTTACCATTTAAGTAAGCATACCCATCTTCATCTAGTGTTATTTTACATAAATCATCTCCATCTTTTGTACGAAGAGAAATTGAAGCACCACTACCACTGTCAAACTGATTTATAAACATTCTTCTTTCATCATCTGTACCATAGTCGCTATATAAAGATATCTCATTTAGTTTTATCTCAACTTTTCTATCATCATCTGATACAAGAATAGTATCTGCTACAGTTACATCTCCCTTTGTAATCTCTATCAAACCATCTTTAAAATTTATTCTTGATAAAGTACCATCTTTATCTGCATATTTTAAAGATGCACCATCAGAGTTGTCAAACTTGTTTATCTCAAAGTATTTTTCATCATCTGTACCATAGTCGCTATATAAAGATATAGCATTATCTCTTATATATGTACAATTACTACTTGTAGAAGCAACCAATAGTGTACCAGCAGTAGATATATCTCCTGCTGCATATAGCCCGTGGCTAGTAGATATAAGACCGTTTTCATTTAAGTTTAGTTTTGATAGGACATTTCCATCTTTATCTCTTAAAGAAAAATTTGCATTTTCTCCATCATCATCTATATTTACCCAAGCGTACCTTGTAGTATCATCATTTGCACTTGCATAAGCCCAAAGCAATAACTCATTTTGTTTTATCTCAACTTTTCTATCATCATCTGTTGAAACATTTATTTTTCCTATATTCAAGCTATCATCATCTATACCATCTGCTACTTTTTGTACTGTTTCCATATTGTCTGATACATCACTTACATCTGAGCTTATACCAGCTACTGTAGTTACATCTGCTTTTATATCTTGTACATCTTGAATATCGCCTTTTATATCTTGTACTTCTTGTATGTCGCTTTTTATATCTTGTACATCTTGTATATCACTTTTTATACTAGCTACATCACTTACATCTGAGCTTATACCAGCTACCGTAGTTACATCATCTTTTATATCAGCTACTATAGGAACATCATCTTTGATACTTGATACATTTGTTACATCCGCTTTTATATCAGCTACTATAGGAACATCATCTTTGATACTTGATACATTTGTTACATCTGCTTTTATATCTTGTACTTCTTGTATGTCGCTTTTTATACTAGCTACATCACTTACATCTGAGCTTATACCAGCTACCGTAGTTACATCATCTTTTATATCAGCTACTATAGGAACATCATCTTTGATACTTGATACATTTGTTACATCCGCTTTTATATCTTGTATATCTTGAATATCGCCTTTGATGTCTTGTACCTCTTGAATATCGCCTTTTATATCTTGTACATCTTGTATATCACTTTTTATACTAGCTACATCACTTACATCTGAGCTTATACCAGCTACCGTAGTTACATCTGAGATGTTATCTGCTGTAGTGTTTACATCTGAAATATTGTCTGCTACTGTGTTTATATTTGACTCATTCCCTAAAATTTCATCGTTTAAACCATCTATACTTGCATTCCAATCTTCTACTATACTATTTGCTTCTGGTACAAAATCTTTAACTGCTCTTAAGAAAGCATCTGCTTTTTCATCAAAAGTATCTATGTCTGCACTACTAGGTGCATCTGGAAACAAAGTCAAACTTTGATCTATCTTGCTTATATCACTCATACTTTACCTTTGTAAATTTTATTTATAATTTAAACAAAATTACAAGGTAAATATCTAAGATATATTATGTAAGTGATTGAATATCTATAGTATAGGTATTTGCAGTAGTATTTTCTAATGTTAATGAAAAGCTGTTGTAAAATCCAAAAACAATAGTAGATGTATATGTATTTGTAAACTCATCCCCTAAAAATAGTGTCGGTGTAGCTCTAAGTGATGTAAGAGTATCAAATACAAAATCTTCCATCCCCTTTGGTACTTGTACTTCGTAAGAGTTGATTTTTGCATATGGTTTTTGTTCTAAGTATGTTAAACCATCTTCATTTGTAGATATAGTAGAATAGTCATTTAGTCCTATATCCATACCCCAAATAGTAGCACCTAGCTCTTGCGATTTTCCAACTAGCACATGCCCACATTTTGCTATGCTTCCCTCGTTGTATATTTTTAGTTCTACTTTCATATTAAAAGCCATAGGTACTGATGTGATATGTGACTCTTTAAAAAATTTATCGTTAAAAAAGTAGTCCGACCAGCTTCTATCCTTATTTTTCTGAAGATATATAGTTTCCTCTTTTAAGACTGTATCATCTACACTGCATCTATACCAAATCTTTGTTGCTTTTAAATTTAGAAGTGCGAAAATATCCCCTTTTAGTGTACTAAAAGTGAACTCTATCATATCTGGGGCTTCGCTTTGAGAACTTATCATATTATCGGTAAGTCTTCTGCTATTTACTTTGCCTTTATCTAACCATCTAAGTCTATCAGTTGTGGGGTTGGATGTGTTATCATCTATATAAGACATATATATAGTATAGTCTTTTACCACCATATCATATTGTGCATATGCTGTATCACTATCCCAAGCAGGATAATCCTCATCTACTAAATTTGTACTTATGTATGTAAGCGGTCTAGGTTTTGCTATTATCATTTTAACCACCTTTTTTTATTTGTATATTTTTATACTATGCTAGAAAAAATATATATTAAATCCCTAAGAGGTTTTATTTATTAAAATTGAATTAAATATTAGCTATAATAAACAATGAATATACTACGATATATAATATTTTTTAAAAAAATAAAAATATGATAAAAAAAGAATTGAAAAATATTATGAGGATTACAATATGGCAAGAAATGAAGCAAAAACAGATATAGAACTTTTTAATTACTTAACAAATGATAAAATTTTTGCTAAATCTTGGATACCAAAAAAAACTACAAATACACATATACAGGATGTGTTAAGTAAAGCTAGTAAATCAAACAAAGGAAATCGTGGTGAGCCTGATTTAATATATTTGAATGAAGATAAAAAATTACTTATTTTAATAGAAAATAAAGATAAAATAAAAGACCATATATCTAAAAACGGTAATAATCCACAACTGTTTGCAGTTGATGGAATAAAACATTATTTAAAATTCTTTTTATCAGAAAATCTAAATAAGCAAAAGGGAATAACTAAAAAATATTTAGAAAATTTTAAAATTATTGGTATTGCTTTTAGTGGAGATATTCATGATGAATTAAATCATAGAGTTACTACTTTTATAATAGATAAAAATAAGATACAAGATATAGGAATTGAAGAGTTTTTAAATGAAGATGACTATATATCATTATTTGAGAACTTGGATTTAGAATTAATATCTAACAATATATCGAAAAGTTCAAGTGAGATAAATAGAATTTTAAGAAGTATTGATTCTCAGAAAAGACCAGTTTTACTTAGTGCTTTGATGATTTGTTTATATGAAAAAGATGATTTTAAGA
>Ga0256828_1001138_pt1 | contig 16911 bp, 22 predicted proteins | sample CV88metaG_FD_185993 | JGI IMG/M metagenome (GOLD analysis project Ga0256828, IMG submission 185993) | Hydrothermal vent microbial communities from East Pacific Rise, Pacific Ocean - CV88 | ecosystem: Environmental > Aquatic > Marine > Hydrothermal vents | place: Pacific Ocean: East Pacific Rise...
CTCTTTAATCCCCATATCTAACGCCTTTTGACGTGCTGGTTCTACCTCTTCACCTTGCCCAAGATCGGCTGTGAAAGTCACTACTTCACACTCATACTCGTCTTGAAGCCACTTAAGAATGATACTTGTATCAAGCCCACCAGAGTATGCTAGTACTGCTTTTTTGATTGTTCTTTTTGCCATTTAAAAGCCTTTACAATAATATTGTCGCGATTTTAGCGTAATTTTGGTTATAATTTGATGTTATTAAATCTTCTTAAAGGCTAATAATTATTAAAGCACTAAAATATATAGGGATTACTTTTTTATTCATCATCCTCTTTTTCTATCTTATTTTAGATTATTTATTTTCTGGAATGTGTGGGAATACAATTATCCAAACATCTACTTCTCCAAATCAAAAATACAAACTCGTACTTTATCAACGAGATTGTGGTGCTACCACAGGCTTTTCATCTCAAATATCATTACTTAATATTGAGGAAAAACTAGATTTAGAAGATGATAGTGGTAATATCTATATTGCAGATGGATATCCAGATAATTTCAAAATTATTTGGACATCCAATAACTCTGTAATAATCAAAAGACCACGAGAAAAAACATATAAAATGAAGAACAAAGTTAATAATATTTCATTCAAATATTTACCATTAAATTAATTTATAAATCTTGTAGGTCTGGGTATCCTTACCCCGACCTACGCAAAGCCCCACTTTTTTAAGATAATCTCTAACACGGGCTTCTTATAGGCTCCTGTATGACGAAATACCTCTTCTCCAACTGCATTAAAAAATATCTGTGTAGGCATCTCTTTTAACTTATAGATATCTCTACTTACAAGTCGCTCTTTTTGACCATCAATCGCATAGATTTGATACTCTGGATGCTCCTCTAAAACTGCTGCAAATACCTTTGACATGGCTTGACAACTATAACAATGACTCATACCAAAGGCTAAGATGGTAGGATTTCCATTGCCTATATTGTGTTTAATATGTTTGTATTCGTTTATGGGTAATGTTTTCTTTTCCGACATACTTTTTTCCTTGTGTTTTCGTAGGTGCTACCATGTCGCACGTTAAATCTCAATTTTCTTAAGAGGATATCTATGTTATCATCAATATATATAGATAAATTATACATACCTTTTGCTATAATCAAACTAATTAAAACCCAACTCAAGGGAGTTCATCCATGCTATTAGGCGTAAACATAGACCACATCGCAGTACTCAGAGAGGCAAGACAGGTAGCAGACCCTGACCCACTAGATGCCCTAGGCATCTGTAAACGTGCTGGAGCAGACCAGATTACCATACACCTTCGTGAAGATAGACGTCATATGCAAGATAGTGATGCCAAAAATATTATTGCTCTCTCCTCTTTACCTGTAAATTTAGAGTGTGCGATTGAACCAAGCATGATAGATATAGCGTGTGAACTCAAACCCCATCGTGTCACACTTGTGCCTGAAAAACGTGAAGAGGTTACTACTGAGGGGGGTCTAGCCGTAACAGGTGAGCAACCCAGACTCAAAGAGGCTATCAAAAGACTCCAAGCCCAAGAGATTGAAGTTTCACTCTTTATTGACCCTACACTTGAAGCTGTTAAAGCCTCTTTAGATTTAGGGGTAGAGTGGATAGAGTTTCATACAGGAAAATATGCCAATATCTACGCTATGCTCTACGCAAACCTCTCTAAGACGCACCATAGCATTCCAGAGCTTGAACTCCCTCGTAAGGTTCTCAAACAGATGCTTGATGATGAACTTTTTACCCTTCGTTTGCTTAGCTGTGATGCCCATGAGTTTGGGCTGCGTGTCGCAGCAGGACATGGGCTCAATATGCAAAATGTTTCCCCCATTGTAGAGATAGAGAGCATTGAAGAGCTTAACATTGGTCAAAGTATTGTTGCACGTTCTGTCTATGTGGGGTTAGAACAAGCCATTTTAGACATGAAAGCAAAATTAATTCGTTAGGTTAAAAAAAGATGAAAAAAGTAGCCATAAGCATTGGTGATTTAAACGGTATAGGCATACAACTTGCACTTGAAAACCATCAACAAATTAGCCAAATGGTAACCCCTATCTACTGCATAGACAACACCATGCTCACACAAGCAGCAAAAAAGCTCCATCTTGCCATTCCTTCAGATTTTCAAACCCTAGAGGAGATTGCCCCTTCATTTGAAATAGAAGCAGGTGTCGTAAGCCAAGAGAGTGGACGCTATGCCTACGCCTCTTTTGAAAGAGCTGTTGCCTTAGCCCATGCAAAGCGAGTAGATGCCATCTGTACCCTACCCATTCATAAAAAAGCATGGGAGAAAGCAGGCATAGACTACAAAGGGCATACCGATGCTTTACGTGATTTTTTTGATGCAGAGGCCATTATGATGTTAGGGTGCGAGAAGATGTATGTAGCACTCTACACGGAACATATCCCCCTTAAAGAGGTAGCATCGCACATCAATGAAACAGATTTAACACGATTTTTGGTTGACTTCTATCATACAGCAAAACCCTCTTCTACAGTTGGGGTATTGGGGCTCAATCCACACGCTGGAGATGATGGGGTTCTTGGTGATGAAGAGAAGAGTATTCAAAAGGCGATTGAAAATGCAAATTTAATGATTGACCCTAAGTATTGTCGGGGTAAGAGTATCCCGACCTACTCTGACCCTTTGGTGCCTGATGTGGCATTTACACCTAATGTTCGTAAGCACTACAACCATTATGTCGCAATGTATCACGACCAAGGCTTAGCACCCCTAAAAGCACTCTACTTTGATGAGGGTATCAATGTGAGTCTAAATCTACCCATATTAAGAACTTCGGTCGATCACGGTACAGCATTTGACATTGCCTACCAAGGCATACAACTCAACGCTTTGAGCTATATCAATGCGATACAATATATTTTAAAACAAGAGGCTTAACAAAAAAGCCCCTCTTCTACCTCTCGTACCACTTCACACGCTTCATTCATAGAAGAGCAAAGCTTCTCTTGACAACACGTACATAAGTAACGGTAGCTCTGCATATCGTAATGAATGGTCTCCCCCTCATTTAACTCTCTATAACACTCAGCACAAAAACTACTCACACGCATTAAGATATCGGCTGTTGCCTCTTGGCTTACAAAACAAGCACTACTCATCGGTTGCTCCCAACTTCTCAATCATCTCTTTTGCCTCTTCTATACTATCATCTAGTGCATAGGCTTTTTTGTAGCCTTCTAGTGCCTCTTTATTGCGTCCCAAGTCGTAGAGTGTATTGGCATAGTTAAAGTAGTGTGGTGCGTAGCTATTGTCAAGCTCTATCGCCTTTTTATGGTGAATTTCTGCTTTACTCTCTTCACCCAACTTATGTAGGGCATTGGCTAAGAGTGCGTGTGCCATATCGTCTTGGGGATCAAGGCTTAAGAGTTTCTCATAGACCTCTTTTGCCTCAGCATAGAGTTCTAGTTGCATTGCTACATAGCCCATTTTTTGTAGAGCATCAATATTGTCTGGCTCTAAGATAAGTGCTGAGCCCAAGGCTTTTTTCGCTTCTGCAAAATCCTCTTTCTCCAACGCTTCATCTGCCATAGCAAAAAGCTCTTCCATACGCGTAGGCTCTACTGTAGGGGTTGAAAAGGTCTTATCGGGACGGTTAATCCCTCCTAGTTGTTCATCGGCTACCTTTGCCTCAAAATCTACCCCACGTTTTGGGTGGTTTCCTGAAAAGAGTTGTTTAAAAAAGAGTCTAAAAATCAATGCCGAAGCAATCAGTAAAATAAGTTGAAAAAAAGTCATAGGTGCTCCCAAAATAGATTCCGAATAATAAGATAATCTAACTTAAAGCTAAAGAAAAATCTTATTTTTTTAATTGGGTTGCGATTTTACCAATGAGAGAGTCCATCTCTGCTTTGGTTTTAAAAACAAACTCAAACTTCTGCTCTTCCCCCAAATTGACAAACACCCCATACCCCACAACCTCTACCTTTCCTTTTGCCTCAACCTCTAGCCACTCTAGGCTAACTTGTGTGGTCTCCTCTTCAAACCCTGTCTTAACAATGGCTGCTGGGTAGAGTTGTGTAATCTCTTTTGTATCAAATTGTCTGTTTTCTATTGTAAGTATCATAGGGGGATTATAGTATAATTTTCACAATTTAATCTAAGGAATATATGATGAGCTTAAAAGAGCAAATAAAATCTGATGTAAAAGAGGCTATGAGAGCCAAAGAGGTGGTTAAACGTAACACCTTACGTAACATTCAAGCTAGCATCAAGCAGATAGAAGTAGATGAGAGAAGAGAGGTTAGCGATGCTGATGTTGAAGCCATCTTAATGAAATACCTCAAGCAACGTGAAGATGCCAAAGCACAATTTAGCGATGCTGGACGTGAAGACTTAGTAGAAAATGAAGAGGCTGAAATAGCCATTGTCAAAGCCTACCTTCCAGAACCTATGGATGATGAAGAGCTTAGTAGCATTCTTAAAGAGATTATTGCTTCTGTTGACGCTACAAGTATGAAAGATATGGGTAAAGTAATGGGTGCGGCAAAAAGTAAAATAGGTAGCCGTGCCGATGGTGGACGCATCAATGTGATGGTAAAGCAACTACTCTCTTAAGCCTTCTTAAAGCACTAAAGATGCCAAATAGTCACCACTATTTGGTGACTTTAGAGTAAATTTCAAGGATTTTTATGCCCTATGTATGTAAAAAGTATGATGTTTTAAGCCCTCAAAAAGTAGAAGAGTTTTTAGTAAATGTTGTAAACTTGTCTGAGACTTTGGCACTAAAACTCTTGAAAAACGCAAAAGTAACCGACCATAAAAACCGACGTTTACAACAAGGAAAACTCCTCCACTCTGGCTATGTTAAACTCCTTATCTTTGAACCCATTACCAAAGGCTTAAAGCCTCTCTTTCAAACCCATCACTTTGCACTATTTGACAAACCCTCAGGGCTAATGGTACACCCCACTATACGCACAACAGAGTACACACTTTTAGATGAAGTACGCTACCAATTTGGCAATGAAGCAAAGCTTGTACATCGCATAGATGCTGAGACTTCAGGACTCATACTTGTCTCCAAAAATGGCTACGCACACTACCTCCTTCAAGAGATGTTTGAAAAAAAAGCCTTTGTGAAAAAATATAGAGCCTTTGCAAAAGGAGAACTCAAAGAGGAAAGAACCATTGATGCGCCTATTGCCCCCTCAAAAGGCATCATCAAACTAAAAATGCAAACCTCCAAAGAGGGCAAAGCTTCAAGTACCCTCATCTGCCCCATAGCCTACAACAAAGCCACCAACCAAACCCTAGTAGAGGCAACACCCCACACAGGAAGACAACACCAAATAAGGGTACACCTCAACGCCATAGGACACCCCATCATCGGTGACCCCATCTACGGCTTGGATGAAACATTTGTAGATGCATTTCTAAACAACAAAATAGACAATACCCAACGCGAAAAAATCACAGGAGCCCCAAGGCTAATGCTCCATGCGTACTATTTGGAGTTTACTTTTTTAAAGAGAAGATATGTGTTTTGTTCTAAGCAGGTGTTTGGTGAGGTAAAAGTAGCATCTAAGCATTGTATGGGTTAGCGTAGGTTCAACTTTGTTGAACCTACCCTCTTCTGTAGATTTATCTCCTAAGCGTTTCCGTACTTCACTTGCTTAATTGCCGCAGTAATGTCATCTTGACGCATAAAGTGTTCGCCTACCAAGAAGGCATCTGCTCCCATTTTTGAAATTTCTACAACCGTTTCGTGGTCATTAATGCCAGACTCAGCCACGATAATCTTACCATTTGGAATCAGTGGAATAAGCTTTTCTGTCAAACGCATATCCATCTCAAAGCTCTCTAGGTTACGGTGGTTAATACCTATAATGTCAGCACCAGCAAAGATGGCTTTAACGAGGTCTGTTTTGTTGTGTACCTCTACTAACACATCTAACCCTAAGTGCAAGGCGTAGTCGTGTAACTCTTTAAGCTCTTTACGGCTGAGTGCCATCGCGATGAGTAGAATGTAGTCTGCTCCAAAGGCTAAGGCTTCAAGTACTTGGTATTTATCTACAATAAAATCTTTACGAAGCAAAGGGAGGCTCACATAACGTCTTACCATACCAAGGTACTCTTTGTCACCCTTAAAAAAGTGTGGTTCAGTCAAAATAGACAAAGAATCAGCACCCCCCTTTTCATAGGCTTGGGCAATCTCCATTGGGTCAAAATCTTCACGGATAATCCCTTTAGAAGGACTCGCTTTTTTCACCTCAGCAATAATACGATAAGGATTCTCTTCTGTTGAGCGTAGTGCCGACTTTACATCTTTGGGTACAAAAGGGTTAAACGCCAAAGAACGCCCCAACCAATCCATTGGGTACTCTACTTTACGCTTCTCTAAATCTGCTTTTGTCTTTTTAATAATCTCATCTAATATCTGAGCCATAACTGTTCCAATCTTCTAAAATTTTATGGTGCTATTATAACCGAAGGTGTATGAATTATTGACATAGTTCAATCGCATCATAATGCTCTTTAATCTCTTTTACCTCTAAACCCTCTTTTTCAACCACTTTTTCCATCGTCTCTTTGGCTTTTTTACACTGATGTAACTTGTAGTACCCCCATGCCAAAGAGTCAAGGTAGTAACTATTTGTAGGAGACTCTTTGAGGGCTTTTTCCACCCATACAATACCCTCTTTTGCACGGTTGGCATCTTCAATTAATGTATAACCATAGTAGTTCCAATAGACACCCCCTAAAAGACCTAAATGAAATGCCTTTTGAAAGAGTGCTAAACTCTCTTTACGTGCCTCTTCATTGTGTGGACTACGCTCAAGAAGCAGCATCGCCTCCTCTGCTAACCATTTTGGATTTTTACTCTTCATATAGGCTTTTTTTAACCATGCTTGTGACTTCTCATACTCTTTTTCATAACGGTAGAGCTTTGGTAACCACTCACTCTGGGTAGCATACTTCTCTAAAAAGGTAATTGCCTCTTTAGGTCGCTTCAAATAGAGTAAAATCTCTACTATTTTATTGAGGTAGCGTACTTGGGCATCTCTTTGATAGAGCGTTTCATACGTCTCTAAAAGCCCTTGGGCATTTTTATCTTTACTATAGAGGGCTAACAATAAAAAGTAGAGTTGATCATCCTCTACCTCTCGCATACGTGCGTGACTCTCCAAACGCTGAATTGCTTCTGTATGTTGATGAGTATACTCCTCCATAATCTTCACAATCTCAAAAAGAATCTTCTCATTGTATGTTTTATCATAGACCTTATTGAGCCACAAGAGTGCTTTGCTAAACGCTTTTTCATAAAGGTAAATATTGGCAACAATCTCCCAATCTTTTACATCATTGCTATGGTTAGAGAGCCATAATGCCAACTTCTTGGCTTTATCAAACTGATTTGTACTTAAGTAGAGAGAGACAAGCAACCGTTTAGCCTCATGGTTTTTAGGATGCTTCTTAGACCATGCTTTTAAATGCTCTAGAGTCTGAGGTAATGCGACTTCACCCAATAAAGAGGCACGTACTTCACGAAAAAGATACGCTTGTGCACCTGTCTGCTGATAGAGTTTTGCATAGATTTTTTCACTCTGCGTATAACCATGGTACATATCGTACACCAAGGCTTCTACAATCAAAGCATCTTGCTCTACTTTTGGCATAGGTGCTTTTGCCCATGTCAAAAAACTCATACATCCAAAAAGAAATACTATACGATACCAGGACACTCTGCTCTTACCTCATCTTCATTATTTTTAAACTGCTCCCAAAAGGGAAAGGTACGACACTGTAACGGACGTACGGGGTAGATAGCACATCGTTTTTTTGTCTCATCAAAAAAGATACATGCGTAGTTCTCTTCAGCCAACTTTTTCTCTGTGAGTGAATAGCGATGCTTCACTTTTCGTAAGTACATTGTAGCAAACTCTTCTACCGAAAGGTTAACAAAGGCTGCCATCGCTTCTATTTCATGGTATTTTGCCCAAATATAGCCACTCTCTCCAGTACAACAATGCCCACCACACGCTTCACATTCACTTGGTTTAAATGCGTAGTTATAGCCCTCTTTCTCTATTAGTTCCATTCAAAATCTCCCTTAATACTATGTGTTTTAGCCCTATCAAAAGCCTCTTGTGCTTGTGGCATATAGCAACTCTTCTCATCAAAAACCACATACGGAGGCAATACCTGTGTTGCTGACTTTGCGTTGTTACGCGCAGCCACCATCACCAACTTAGAGTCTCTGTCTATCTTAGAGTGTACAAACTGTATCGTTTCAGGGGTTATACCATACGCTCTTAAAGTTGCCAATACTACATCAATATAACGCGCATCATAACAGAAGATAAACCACCCTTTAGGCTTTAAAAAAGTCTTTACCCTCTTAAAAAAAGCATCCAAAGGAAGATGATGTGCGTAGCGTGCAATGTTGAGATGGGTATCTTTACTCTGTGTTGTATTGGAATGATAAAAAGGAGGATTAGAGACAATATAATCATAGCGTTTTTCAGTATGTAAATCGGTAGTAAAATCTCCAAGATGTGCCTCTACATCCAAACCATTCAGCCCATAGTTAAGCTTCGCGTAGTCGAGCATCTTCTCCTGCTTGTCAATGACCGTTGTCTCTAGAGAAAAATCACGGCTTAGCAACAAAGAGATAATCCCTACCCCACACCCTACATCAAGTAGATTTCCCTTGGGTTGAAAGCGTGAAATAAACTGATAGAGAAAAATAGAGTCACTATTATAACAATAGCCTGATGTTGGTTGATAGCAAAACACAAAAAAACCTTCTAAATATTTGAGGTATTTTACACTATCTTGGGTATAATCGCGATTATGAATGAAGAATTAGAAACCCTACTCAACCCTACCTCTACAGACTTTTGTATGATAGACTACGAATGTGCCTACCTCAAAGAGAAACAAGTGCGTATGTACTACAAGTATATTGAGAGTGCTTCTAAAACATTTGCCACAGCCGTAATTGCTAGAGGTTGGAGACGCTTTGGGAACTACTTTTTTCACCCCATTTGTCAAGGATGTAATGCGTGTAAAAGCATTCGTATTGATGTGAAGCACTACCACTACTCCAAGTCACAACGTAAGGCGATAAAACGCAACCACGATACACAGATTATTGTGCAAAAGCCTACCATGACACAAGCTCACCTTGACCTCTACAACAAATACCACCTCCATAAACAAGAAAAAGATGACTGGAAATATCACGATATTAGCCAAAAAGAGTACCATGAAAACTTTGTCAAAGGTGCACATGAGTTTGGTAAAGAGGTACTCTACATTCGCGATAACAAACTCATTGGTGTTGACCTCATAGACATACTAGAAGATGGTATCAGCTCCATCTACTTCTACTACGATCCAGACTATGCGCGATACTCTCTAGGTACCTACTCTCTACTCTATCAGATTAAACTGGCTACCATTTTAGAACTTCCATGGATCTATTTGGGCTACTGGGTAGATGGGTGTAAAGCCTTTGCCTACAAACCAAACTTTCAACCCCAAGAGATACTTGATGGGTTTCCTCATATCTCAGAGCCACCCTTATGGGAAACATGGGAGAAACACAACTAAATATTTTTAGGGTGTTACAACTTTCGGCACCATTTTAAAAAGAGTCTATCGGGGTTAATTTTCATCTCTGTCTCTTTTTCCTCTACAATAGTCTCTGCCAAGCTCTTTGCCATTAACGGAGCAAAGACAAACCCTCTCCCACCTAAGCCATTGAGGACATAGAGATTCTCTCTATATTTTAAAGGTGGTTTCGCCCCACGTAAAATTTTAGGATAAGTCTCTAACATAAAAGGCACGTCTATGACTTTTCCTACCAAAGGAAAGTAGTCCTTACTTCCAGAACGCATACCACAAAAAGTCTCTTTGAGTACAAAATCACTGCTATTGACCATCTTTGAGGCTTGCTCTTCTAAACTTTTAAGGGGTTTTCCATCACAAACGACACAAGGGTTCTTTGCCTTGTTATGTGTAGCCCCTAGCTTTACTACGCCATCAATGTTCGCCGAAACAGAGATGCTTTTATGCATACTCACCTCAAGCTTTAAAGAGGTGTAGTAGTCTCCACGGCTTCCCCACGTACCACGCACTCCCATATATCGCATATCTAGAAGTCTGTTTTCATACCCCGTTGCCAAGACCACATGCCTTGCGTAGTGACACTTTTCTTTACCTTTAACTACCCAAAAGCCAGACTCCTCTTCAAGACTCTCTACCTCAAATTGTTCAAAAGGTACATGCTCAAAAATAGCCCTACACATCGCAGGAGCATCACACACACCAGCTTCATCAAACATAAAACTCTCTTCAGCATTATGAATGCCCATAGCCTCTAACGCCTCTTTACTTACCCTATGATATTGACTCTCATTAAAAGGTTCATAGAGTCTAAATTTCTTCGCATCATCAGCATCTTTGGGTATGCGTATTACGCCTGTTTGCAAAAAGTGTTTAGGAAAGTGTGTAACGTAGAAATCTTTGGCATACTCGTAGGCTTCATTGGTAAGGGTTTGAAGCGCAGAGCCTTTGCCAATTTTGGGTGAGACAAAAGCCCCAGCAGCCCCAGACCCCCCACTAGCAGGTACGGCACTTCTATCTACAAGAAGTACCTTTTGCCCTTTTTTTTGTAGCATATATGCTGCCATACATCCAGCAATACCTGCTCCAATGATGAGAGTATCATACCTTTGTATTGTAGCTGCCACAACTATTTATCGAGTTGAATATCAATAGAAAGTGCTTCAATATCACCTTCATTCTCTTTACGAATGACTACATCTTTCACATCAATATATTTTTTAACCACTTCAATCAGCTCAGCTTTGAGTTCATCCATAAAAGGGTACTCTTGGTTAGAAGCTCTGTCTGACATAATGGCAATCGTTAACCTATCTTTCGCGAGAGATGCACTCTTCTTTTTCTTTAAAAATCCAAACATTACTTAAACATACCTGCTAACTTTTTAAACATACCTTGTTGCATACTCTCAATATCTTCTAGAGGTACATTCTCTCCACAGATACGCTTCGCAATACGACTATAGGCTTGACCAGCCAATGATTTTTTATCTAAGATTACTGGTTTACCTTGGTTAGAGGCATCAATAACCCCTTTATCTTCAGCCACTTTACCAATAAGTTTAACATTTAAAATATCTAAAATGTCATCACTTCTTAGCATCTCTCCTGCGCGTACCATCTCTGGTGCGATACGGTTGATAATAAGAAACTTATCTACCTCTTCCCCATTTTTTACCTTTTGAGACTTAGCATCTAAAATACCAATCGCACGGTCAGCATCACGAATAGACGAGACCTCAGGGTTTACCACAACAATGGCAGCATCTGCGAACTCAATAGTGTGTTCAAACCCACTCTCAATTCCTGCTGGCGCATCTAACAAGATAAACTCATACTTCTCTTTAAGTTCAGTAAGAAGTTTCTCCACCTTTTGAGAGGTCAAGACGCTCTTGTCTTTGGTTTGTGAGGCTGCTAAAAAGTGTAGGTTTTCATTGACTTTACTCTTAATAACAGCTTGTGCTACACTACACTCCTCGTCCATTACTTGTACCATGTCGTAAACCACACGGTTTTCAAGCCCAATAATCATATCGAGGTTTCTTTGCCCAATATCAAAATCAACAATAATACATTTTTTATTGTTTTGTGCAATCCCTAAACCCAAATTTGCGGTTGCTGTTGTTTTACCAACACCACCTTTTCCACTAATAATCGCTATGACTGTTCCCAATTTATCTCCTTTTTAATTACAGGTGTAATATGTATTTTATTCTCTTTTAATTCAATTCTATTTAATTTATTTTCTAAAAGTTCATTATCGACCAATACCCCATGAAAGACAATATTGGCTTTAGGTGAAACAGTAATCATCATAAACTGACCATCACAACGTAACGCTCCCTCTACCACTTGTGTAATAATCAAGTTACCTGTCGTATGAATGGTAGCACCACTATTGACACGGTTCAAAAGAAGAAGATCACCATCAATTTTCAACTCTCTTCCACTACGGATAATGGTATCAATAACCGTAAACTTTGTTTTAAGTTTTTTATTTAAACCATTTAACTCTTGTTGCATCTCCTGTTTTAAGATAGCATAATCTACAGAGAGGTTTTTACACTCCTCTTCAAGTTTCGCATACGCCTCCTTTGAAGGGAGATCCTCTTGCATTTTAAACTCTGACTCTAACGCTTTTTTACTACGTCCCTCAGGGAAAGAGACATCATGAAGGTAAAAAAATGGTTTCTCTTTTAAATAACGTTCAACCCCTTCACTCATCTCGCCTGTCACATGAATAAGATGATCTTTAAAGAGTAGATAGTGCTTCTCTAAAAAGTCAATAAATTGTCCATCATCTTCAATCTCTGCTTCAAAAATTTTTACTGAATATTGTCTATTTTTCACCTAGCTTCTACGCCTCTTTTCTTTCAATATAGTAACACGCTTTATTTAAACCGTAATCTCTTTAATATCGGCAATATCTCTAAAGGTCTTATAGATAGCCCCAATCATATGCAATCTGTTTTGCTTCAACGCTTCATCCTCAGCATTAACCATTACATCATCAAAATAGGCATCTAGCTCACGTTTGAGCCCAAAGAGTGCCTCAAGTTGCTCTTGGTAGTTTGCGTAGTCTTGGTTGATGACTTTTTCATACGCATTATAGAGTGCCACCTCTGCTTCCTCTTTAAAGAGGGTGGTATCTATGGTTAAATCGGCATCTAAGTCAACATCTTTAGAGATGTTGGCAACACGTTTAAAGGTAGCAAACTGCTCTTTAAAGGTGTCACTACTCACAATAGCATTGAGCGCTGAGACTTTTTTGGCTATCTCGTTGATATCTCTCTCTCCACTTGCGAGTACTGAGGCAATGACCGATGGGTTTGCATCGAGTGATTTATTGATACGCTCAATAATAAAGTCACTTAAAAGTTTGGTATCAAACGTAGTGTACTCTGCTTGTAAAAGTGCGATAATATCGTCAATATTGAATGCCAAGTCATACTGTGTTACCATACGCACAATACCATTGACTGCACGGCGAAGTGCAAATGGATCTTTTGAACCTGTTGGAATTTTACCCACAGAGAAGAGTCCAAAGAGGGTGTCAAGTTTCGCAGCCATCGCGACAATAGAGGAGAAGATAGAGCTTGGAAGTTCTGCCCCCTCACCTACTGGCATATACTGCTCTTTAATAGCCATATAGACAAGTTCTTCTTCCCCTAATGCTTTAGCATAGTAGTACCCCATAAGCCCTTGAAGCTCTGTAAACTCATAGACCATTTCAGACATCAAGTCTGCTTTGGCAAGGTTGACTGCTCTATCCATTAGTTTTTCAAGCGCTACACTGTTTTTAGAGGTTTGCGCTTCAACACGCTCCATATAGAGTCCTAAAAGACGCACAGCAATGTTCTTCTCACGCACAATTTTGTCTGCCAAAGTGCCTAGCCCATCAATAAACTGTACCTTTTCAAGTCCATCCGTACTCAGTCCTTTTTTGAGGTCATTTTTGTAGAAGAAGAGTCCATCAGCAAGACGTGGCTTAAGTACACGCTCATTTCCTGCCACAACCTTAGCGTAGTCATTGGTGTAGGCATTTGAAACCACTACAAACTTGTTGGTGATTTTACCCTTTTCAAAGACGGGAAAGTAACGCTGATGCTCTTTCATAGAGGTGATGATGACTTCTGGTGGAAGCTCTAAAAATAGCGCATCAAAGCTACCCACCAACGCTTTAGGATTCTCAGTAATGGCTACAACCTCAGCAAGTAACGCAGCATCTCTCTCTATGATGATGTTGTGTTCTACCTCTAAAGCATCAAACTCAGCCAAAATTTTTGCTTCACGCTCAGTAGGTTGAAGCATCACAGCACCCTCACGTAAGATGGTTTCATACGCATCAATCGTAGGAACTTCTACAGCATCATAGTTCACCATACGATGTACATAGGTTTGCGTATTAGCACTTACCCCATAGAGTGTCACAGGAACACTCTCTTCACCCATACGTACTTGAAGCCAACGTAATGGACGGATAAACTCATCACTTCTGTCTCCCCAACGCATCATCTTACCAAATGCCATAGAGCCTAACCACTTCTCTAGCATCTCTTGAAGCAATGAAGCAGTAGAAGCACCCTTCTCCTCTTTTTTGAAGTAGAGTACCTCTTTGCCATTCTTCTGCCCACGTCCAAGTGCTTCAAAATCTACACCACACTTACGTGCGAACCCAAGCGCAGCTTTGGTAGGCTCACCCTCTTTTAACGCAGCCACCAAAGGAGGACCAAAAAACTCTACTGTCGCATCGGCTTGACTTGTAGGCATAGCAGCGTGTCTAAGTACCAATCTTCTTGGTGTATAGATAAATTCAAACTCACTCTCTAGCTTATATTCAGCCAAAATCTTTTGCCAAGATTTTTCAATATTTTTCACGATTTTCAATAATGGAATGGCAGGAAGTTCTTCCACACCAATTTCGATAAGTAATGCTTTTGTCATAGTAGGATTTCCTAGTAAATATAATAGCTATTATTTTACCTAAGAGTTGGTAAAGAGGGGGTTAGTTCTTCTTCTCTTCAGATGTTTTTGAAGAGACATAATCCTCTTCATAGGTATCTACTAAATCTTTTCTTCTTTGCTCTTTGTCAAACTTAGAGAGAAAATTATTGCGAATAATCGTAAATGTCATATAGGCAAAAATCACAACAACAACAATATAGACATAATCACCAAATGACATTAGCTCTCCTTCAATGTGTTGGCAATGGTAATCTTCTCAAAGCCTTCATAGTTTTGACGCAAAGCATCATAGATGACAACCCCAACACTTACACCAAGGTTGAGACTTCTACCCTTACCACCCATAGGAATGGTAATACACTGCTCAGGATGGTCTAAAAGTACCTTTTCATCTATGCCTCTCGTCTCAGGACCAAACAAGATGTGTGCCCCCTCTTGAAATGGTGCTTCAAAGTAGAGATTGTCTGTTTTTGTGGTTGCCATAAAGCTATTTGTTCCAATAGGATGGGCTTCAAGGTAGGCTTCAAAACTCTCCCATACCACAAGGTCTAAGTGTTGCCAATAGTCAAGTCCAGCACGTTTAACGGCTTTATCGTCAATGTCAAACCCCAAAGGCTTAATAAGATGAAGTGTTGCTCCCAAATTGACACATAAACGTCCAATGGTACCCGTATTTTGAGGGATTTGTGGTTCTACCAATACAATGTTAAACATTAAAAAATCACCGTTTTATTGTTGTTGACAAAGACTCTATCGTGTAACACAAGAGCCAACGCTCGAGAGAGTACAATCTTCTCTCCATCACGCCCTGCTCTTTGCATATCTCTCCAAGTAAGCCTATGGTTTACGGGAATGACATCTTGGGCAATAATAGGACCTTCATCCAAATCATCCGTCACATAGTGTGCCGTTGCTCCTATAATCTTTACCCCTCTCTCAAAGGCTTGCTTGTAGGGGTTTGCCCCAATAAAGGCTGGCAAGAAAGAGTGGTGAATATTGATAATCTGTTGTGGGTAGGCTTTGACAAAAGTAGGGGTTAAGATACGCATATATTTGGCTAAAACAATGTAGTCAAACGAATGTTTCTCTATACACGCCATCACTTTTTCTTCATGGGCTTCACGGCTTAGCCCCTCTGCTGAAATATGGTAAAAAGGGATATCAAAACGCTCAACCAATCCTTTGAGTGTCTCGTGGTTACCTATGACACACTCAATTGTAGCACCCAACTCTCCATCTTGATGACGAATTAAAATATCACCAAGCGCATGAGACTCTTTGGTCACTAAAATGACTATTTTTTTATTTTCTGGAATGACCACGCGTATCTTAGCGTCGGCAGGGGCGACTGCTTTGAGGGCATTTTCAAGCTCAACAAGCTCAAACGTACCACTCACTACCGTACGCATAAAGAAACGATTTTGCTCTTTATCTACAAATTCACGGTTGGTATCAATGTTAAGATCTCTCTCATAAAAGACTTTAGAGATCTTATAGACCAACCCTTTTGCATCATCACAATCTATGAGTACACGTGCTCTTTTTTCCACATTAATTTCCTATTTACTCGCGTAATCGGCAATAATATCACCCATTTGTGTACACATACAGATCTCTTTGGCATCATAGTCACCAAGATCACCAGTACGGTACCCTTCTGAGAGTGCTTTTTTAATTGCCGCATCAATCTTGTCGGCTGCTGCCTCTTCTCCTAGTGCATAACGTAACATCATTGAAGCACTAGAGATGGTTGCCAATGGATTGGCAATCCCTTGCCCTGCAATATCGGGTGCTGAACCGTGGATAGGTTCAAAGAGTCCTACCCCTTTACCTGTACTCGCACTTGGTAAAAGCCCAATAGAACCCGAAAGCATTGAAGCCGCATCTGAGAGGATATCTCCAAAGATATTTCCAGTCAAGATAACATCAAACTGTTTAGGGTCACGAATGAGTTGCATCGCAGCATTATCTACATACATATGTGAGAGTTCAACTTCTGGGTAATCTTTAGCTACCTCTTCTACAATCTCTCTCCAAAACTGACTCACTTCAAGTACATTGGCTTTGTCCACAGAGCAGAGTCTCTTGTCACGTTGCATCGCAATATCAAATGCGATAATCGCAATTCGTTTAACCTCTTCACGCGTATAAACCATTGTATTGAACGCTTTGTCATCATGTAACTCTCTAGGTTGACCAAAGTAGATACCACCTGTCAGTTCACGTACTACCATAATGTCAACCCCTTGGATAACTTCAGCTTTCAAGCTTGAAGCATTTACCAACTCATCATAAACCATTGCTGGTCTAAGGTTAGC
>Ga0256828_1001139_pt1 | contig 16906 bp, 17 predicted proteins | sample CV88metaG_FD_185993 | JGI IMG/M metagenome (GOLD analysis project Ga0256828, IMG submission 185993) | Hydrothermal vent microbial communities from East Pacific Rise, Pacific Ocean - CV88 | ecosystem: Environmental > Aquatic > Marine > Hydrothermal vents | place: Pacific Ocean: East Pacific Rise...
TCTTCACCGTAGATGAGAAAGTCAGTTTTTTTACTTACACTTCCACTTACTTTTGCACCCAAAGACTCTAACATCTCTTTTATAGCTCCACGACTTTGGCTCATTGTTCCTGTTAATACTACTGTTTTACCTTTAAAAGGGTTTTCTTCTGCCTCTTCGCGTTTTACTGGCTCTTTTGGCGCTAGTATGGTTTGAAGTTTTTCTATGGTTTCACGGTTAACTCTTACAAATTCTAAGACAGACTCAGCCATCTCTTCACCTATGCCATCGCACTCTATTATTTGCTCTTTAGTGGTGTTTACAAACTCAAAGCCAAAAGCCTCTGCTAATGTTTTTGAAGCCACTTCACCTATATGTTCTATGCCTAGAGAGTTTATGAAACGCCAGTAGTCACTTCCTTTGGCATTTTCAAGAGAGTTGAGTAAATTTTGTGCTTTTTTCTCTTTAAAGCCCTCTAATGTCAAGAGTTTTTCTAAATCTAAATCAAACAGATCTACAACACTTTTTACAAGTCCAGATTTAAAAAGTGCCTCTACTATTTTTACCCCTAAGCCATCTATGTTTAAGCATGGTTTTGAAGCAAAGTACATAATGGCATTGACGACTCTCGCCTCACACTCCAAGTTTTGACACTTTATAAGCACCTCTTCTTGAAGAAGTTCACTTCCACATACAGGGCAATGAGTAGGCTTTTCAAATACCACTTCACTTCCATCGCGTTCATGAGTTAACACCTTAATTATTTTAGGTATAACATCTCCACTTCTTAGTATGATGACCTTATCGCCTAGTCGTATATCTTTACGCTCTATCTCATCAAAATTATGCAAAGTTGCACGCTCAACCACTACACCATCTATGTCTGTTGGCTCAACTACTGCAACAGGGGTTACTGCACCTGTTCGACCCACTTGAAGCACTATCTCTTTTACAGTCGTTATCTTCTCAACTGCTGGAAACTTATAAGCCACTGCAAAACGTGGTACTTTTACTGTGTAGCCCATATCTATTTGAGAGGCTATCTCATCTACTTTTATCACCATTCCATCGAGCATCATAGAGTAACTTTCTCTATCTTTTACCATCTGTTTATAGATTGACTCTATCTCTTCAACATCTTTACAAACAGCTCTCTCCGGAGGTCTTCTAAAGCCTAAAGAGTAGATATACTCCATCTTTTTATGCAGAAGTTTATGTGGCAAGGTATCTACTCCAACACCATAAGGTAAAAATACCAAGTTTCTCTTTGCCGTAATGCTAGAATCGAGTTGACGAAGACTCCCTGCTGCTGCATTTCGAGGGTTTGCAAAAGGTGCTTCTCCCTCTACTAAACGCTGTGCATTTATCTTCTCAAATTCCTCTTTAAAAATTACAACTTCCCCACGAATCTCTATGGTCTCTTTATGCTCTATAGTAAGTGGAATGGAGTTAATGGTTCTTACATTTTGAGTTATAAGTTCCCCTACTGTTCCATCTCCACGAGTAATTCCTTTAACTAAAACACCATCTTCGTAAATGAGATTGAGGGAAGCTCCATCATATTTTGGTTCACAGTAAAAGCTTATGTTTGAGTCTAGTTTATAAGTTTTAATGAGCCATTTCTCTAAACCTTCTCTATCAAAAACATCCTCTAAAGACCACATTCTTGAGAGATGAGGCTCTTTAGTAAAACCTTCACTTACAAGGTCACCCACTCTCTGTGTTGGAGAGTTTGCATCAAGCTCCTGAGGATGTGCCTCTTCATACTCTACAACCTCATGGTAAAGTTTGTCATACACCTCATCTGTTGTGATGGGGTCATCTAAAACATAGTAATGTTTCGACCATAAATTTAGTTTTTCTATTGCTTCTTTATACTCTTTTGTATTCATAAAGTTCTACTTATTTAATTTTGAGCATATGTTGCATAAGCTTCAACTGCATTATTTTGTTTTTGTACATCTCGTAAAGACTCTATAATACTTGGTGTTTTATCATCATCTAATGAAACTTCACCATCTGTTGCCACGGCTAAATAAATCTCTACCTGTGATTTTTTAGATTGCATAGCAAGGTAATCTGTTCCTGCTGCTCTTAAAACATCTTTTTGATCTTGCTCTTTCTGTATTTGTTCTTGTTGTTTTTCATCAAGAGTATTATCAAGATTTATCTTGCCTTGAGGTGTTAAAACAAGTTCATCCTCTTTATTTCTAATGAGATTACCATCACTTGCTTCATATATCTCTTTATTTGTATATGTTGGTTCTTTTGGTTCCACTGGTGTAGTAACAAAATCTGTTTGTTCTCTTTGGTATATATTTAAATTTTGATAAGTATTCATATTTGATGTTATATTCATGAGAGTGCCTTACATTTTTTTTCTTGAGCTAAAACTTTATAGATATAAAAGAGCTTTAATAGATACACTTCTATAGTATCTCTATTAAGATCTCCCTCAACTCCAAACTGACTAATAACACGACCATCTAAAGTATCTACCAAACAAACCTCATAATCATCTAAGGTTTCATCTTGCTTTGGAAATAAAGGTAAGATAGGAATCCCTATCTCTTGAGATACACTATCCCGAAATTTTGTAAACCTAGATTTAAAATACACATTATCAGCATCAATGCTTTCACGTATCTTTTTTCCAATGTTCATTTTTAACTGATTAATGGGCAAAATACCACTAAATAAGATGGTGATTGGATATTGAGAAAGTTTTTCTACCTTTTTAATACCAAAAATAAAATTTTGTTTTTCATCACTCTTATCATACATATATTTTATAAATTTTTCTATATTTTCATAAGAATTTCCATCATCTTCGTAAGAAACTACAATACTTAAAGATTGAGAGATCTTGTATTTTATTACTTCTTTTTCTAACTCATCTACAAAATCATTGTAGTGAACTTTTAAAACTAAAAATTCACCCTCTCGTTCTAAAGCATTACAAATCTTTTCAGAACTTAGTGCTACGGGGTCTTCAGAAAGACAAACCATTTCAAGGACACTCTCTTGTACCTCTTTTGTATTGGAAAGTGTCTTTTGTTCTATAAACTTTTTCAGTTTTTGCATATCTTTTTCCTAAGTTCTAAATTACAAGCTTAATATGCTTGAGTATTTATCCTTATATTGTATTATAGTTATGATAAAATTTAAGAAAATTTCAGGGAAAATATATGGATATCGTTTTAGCAAGCTCACAAAACGCGACAAAAGCACTTTACATAGTTGGACATCTTCAACAAAGATTTGTAAACAAACTGAATCAACTCTCGAAAACTTATGGGTCAGATAAGCCATTTGATGAGATCTCTTGGTCGAGAGATGGTGGGCTTCATGGAGGAGGCAACCGTTTTGAAGTAAGAGACTTAGAACTGTTTAATACGGCAAGTGTTAATGTCTCGCAAGTACATTACGATGAACTTCCTGAGAAAAATCTCAAATCTGCCACAGCTATTTCAACCATTATTCACCCTAAGAACCCTCATGCTCCCTCTGTTCACATCCACATCTCTTTAACAGAACTTAGAGATGGCTCTTTTTACTGGCGTTTAATGGCAGACTTAAACCCTAGTATAATAAATGAAGAAGATAAGGTAAAATTTACAGAGGCTATGAAAAAAGTAGCAGGAGACACCTTTAATGAGGCACAACAACAAGGTGATAAATATTTCAATGTACCAGCACTCGGAAAAACTCGTGGAGTAAGCCATTTTTACCTAGAAAACTACACAGCAACTCAAGAGGTAAATGAGTTTGCTTTTGCACAGCTCTTTGGTGAACAAGTGATAGATACCTACATAGATATACTAGACAATGCCTTTGAAACACGAAAAAGCATCTCTAAAGAAGATGAAGAGTTGCAACTTACCTACCACACTCTTTACTTTTTTCAAGTACTTACACTTGACCGTGGAACAACTTCTGGACTTATGGTACATAATCAAAATGACTTAGGTATTATGGGTTCACTCCCCTCTCGTGTCAACAAAAAACTTCTTCTTTCTTGGAGTGAAAAAGTTCAAAAACCACAAGACACACTTGTCATCTCTTTAGCTGAGTGTTTAAATGAAGAGGGAATCGTTGATGAACAAACAAAACTAAAACTTGCAAATATTGTACGAGAACATTACAAAACTTACCCCCAAGCACTCTCTCTACAAGCAAGTGGGAACACCGTACCTAATACACTAACAAATCACAATAAGTAAACGCAACTAAACCTTGGTATGGAGCCAATGGCGTTTATTGTAAACATACCAATATATTAGCCCTTTTATAAGGGTTTCTATATTCATAATCATAAAAATAACAACCACACCATACCCAAGATGATAAGCTATGTAAGAGGGAATTACACGAAAAACCCATAAAGAGGTAACATTGATTTTTAAGGTTGTTTTTGTTGCTCCTGCACCGCGAAGAGCACCAGAATAAACAAACATAATTGCTAAAGGAATCTGTGCTAGACCTACTAAAATAAGGTACTTTGAAGCTACTGCCAAAGTGAGTGGGTCTTTCGTAAAAAAGCCCACTAAAACATCGGGAATACTTATAAGTAAAACACCAACACTCCCCATAAACATATATGCAACTCGTCCACTAATTACACCCATATTAAAGGCTTTATCTAAATCTTTTTTTCCTATATTTTGCCCCACAAGAGCCATAGCAGCAATAGCAAAACCAAAACCTGGCATAAAGGCAATGCCCTCTATACGAAGCCCCACTTGGTAGCCTGCAAGTTCTGCCGTTCCATAAGCAGTAATAATACTAACAAAAACTAAAAAGCTCATACTAGATATACCCCTATCAAGAGCAGCCGACCACCCGACACTCCATACACGTTTTAAATCTTTTACACGAATAATAGGTAAAAAATCCAACTTTCCATTAAGTTTTTTAATAAGAATATAATAAGCAATAACATTAAAAACATAAGCAATTACAGTTGCAATAGCTGCACCCTCTATACCCATCGCTTCAAAACCAAAATGTCCAAAGATGAATACATAATTTAAAAAACCATTAATACAAGCAGAAAAAAGTTTAATAAATAAAGAGCTTTTTGTATCTCCAGCAGCAGAGAGTGCATTGTAGAGTAAGTTATCTATAAAAATGACTACAATTCCTAAAGAGAGTATGCGAAAATAACTCCCACCCATACTTACAACTTCAGGTGTTGCACCCATTATTCTATAGATGGCATCACTTCCAAAGTAACCACCAATACTTACAAAAACAGAAAGAGCAATGGCAAAAAGTGTTAAAGCAAAAAGAAGTGCTGAGGCACGACGTTTACGACCTTGACCTATAAAACGCGATATAAGTGCATTACCACCCACAACATAGAGTGTCATAAGTACATTTATAATCATCATAAACTGCATACTCATCCCAACTGCCGCAAGAGCAGAGGTTGAGATAACACCAACCATAAGCATATCTATAAGTACTTGAAGTATATCTACAAGATGTTTTAGTGCAGCAGGAAGTGCAATAGAAAAAACTTTTTTTGTGTCTTGGGAGATTAAGCTAGTAATGGAGCCACCTTTTGAATCTCTTCTATAAGTTCCTCTTTTGTTTCAAAAACAAGTGTGGTTCTCTCTTTTACATCTTCATTTAAAGGGGTAAAATCAAATACGAGTACCCAATGAACAATTTTTACTTTATCGCCATAAAGTTCTTCCCACTCCAAAGACATCTCGGCTACTTCCCCTTGCATATCTACTACAACAGCAGGGTAAAGTCTTGTAATCTTACTTAAATCCAAATCACCTTCACTTGATTTGTATATCATTTATCTTCCTTATTTAAACTTTTACTCATCTCACCTCTTTTCATCTTTAAAAATGCCAAGAGCCCAAAACTCACACCTATGACAATGGAAAACATTCCCCAAAAGTCATCGCGTTCGTATGCCATCACTACCCAGCAAATATCTGCAAAAAGGTAGATAAGAACTGCCTCATATATTTTCCCTTTAAAGGTTAAATAGGCTCCTATATTAAGAAGTAAACCACCTATTACTGCAAAACTCATCAAGATATCTCACTTAAATTTTTACTTTTTAAAATCCACATAAAATATAAACCACCTACTCCAAAACCTATACCAATAAAAATAGCAATTGATTCTAATGTAAAATCATTTGTTGCTAAAAAACCTATCATGTAGGATGTAAAAGCAGCTGTACTTAAAAAAAGCATGTCATTATAAGCTACTATTCTACCATAATACTTCTCATCAATATTTTTTTGAAGTAGTGTATAGGTATAAGACCATAGGGTAGTAGTAAAAAATCCAACGACAACACTTGCTCCTAAAGAGAGGTAAAAATTGTGCATCATGTAAGCCCATAACAACAAAGAAAGTGCCTGAGCAAAAAAGATATAAACTAAAAATTTATTTTTCATAAATTTTCCAATAATAACCGGTCCAACGACTAAACCAATAGCACGAGAGGAGTGTAAAAGTCCAAGGGCTAAAGAGGTTGCAATCACACTAGCATAGTATTTTTCTACCATTAGTGCCACAAGTGCATCAAAAGCAGTCAGCCCTACAAAGGCATGAACTATCATCAAATGGATTGCTAAAGAAGATTTTTTCAGATACTTAAAAGTATCTTTCATCATCACTAGAAGATGTTCTCTTTTAGCTTTCATATGTACTTCTATCTCTAAATTAAAAAGTAAGAAAAAAGCTATAATAAACATTGAGCCATCAAGTATAAAGGCCACTTTAACACCCAACATATAAACAACAAAGCCACTAATTGCCATCCCTGTTGTATAAGATAAAGACCATATAATAGAGTGCAACTCATTTGCAAGTTGTAATTTTTTCCCCTCTAATATTTTAGGTAAGAGCGACATCTCTGTAGTAAAGTAAAACGATGCTGCTGCCATTTTCATAAAAATAAGAAGATATAAAAAATGTAAGTCATTAATATTTTCAATACTTACAAGTGCTAATGTAGCAATTATCTCTACCACAAGTAAAGAAAGCATCAATTTTTTTGGTTTTATACTGTCTATAACTACACCTGAAAATGGTGCTTGAATAACACCAGCTAAAAAATGAAGCATCGCAACAAAAGCTACTACACTTGGTGATACTTCCATTTTTAAGAGTAAGGTATAAATGGCAACATTGCTAAACCAAGCACCAAAATACGATATAAGCTGTACAAATGATAGTCTCTTTAAAATAGGTTCTGATTGTAGTAAAGTTATATAATGATTCATAAACGCAAGATTATCATAAATTTTGTCAATTTTATTAAAGATATTTTTTGAGATGTCGATTTGGTGTTTAATAACTATAATATTAGTAGAGGAGTAGGTCATGGATGGCATAGCAAATGTTGCAAGACAACAACAATCTCAGGTAAATTCTCAAGAAGCTCAAGGAAGAGCAGTTGAGCAGGTTCAACAAGCACAAATGCAAACACAACAAACAAGTGTTGTAAAAGAGTTACAGCAAGAAAATTCGGAAACATCCACAAAGATTAATTCTAAAAAAGATGTTGAAGAACTTGTAAAAGACTTGAATAAAGCATTGAGTCCACTTAACACAAATTTAAAATTTGGTGTTGACTCACAAGATGTCTTTTATGTCTCAGTCATTGAAGCACAAACAAATAAAATGATTCGTAGATTTCCTGCTGAAAAAGCACAAGATTTTCTTCCAAAGATGCAAGAAGTTTCTGGCATATTATTTGATTCAAAAGGGTAATTTCTTCCCTTTTGTTTGAAAATCTTCATCAATCCTTACAATTTTAAACTTCATAAATTATTATAAGCAAATACTCACAATTTTTTAGATATAATCGCGGTAATTATTTTACTATTATAGAGGTTTTGTGTATGAAAAAAGAAGTAAAAAAAGTAGTATTAGCATACTCTGGTGGTCTTGACACTAGTGTTATTTTAAAATGGCTCCAAGAAGAATATAAAGCAGAAGTTATCACTTTCACAGCTGACCTTGGTCAAGGTGAAGAGGTGGAACCTGCTCGTCAAAAAGCACTTGATAATGGCATCAAACCTGAAAATATTTTTATCTTAGATATTCAAGAAGAGTTTGTTAAAGATTATGTATTTCCTATGTTTAGAGCAAACGCCATCTATGAAGGTGAGTATCTTTTAGGTACATCTATCGCTCGTCCACTCATCGCTAAAAAGCAAATAGAAATCGCTGAAAAAATGGGTGCTGATGCAGTAAGTCATGGAGCAACAGGAAAAGGGAATGACCAAGTACGTTTTGAACTTGGTTACCTTGGACTTAATCCAGACATCACAGTAATTGCACCATGGAGAGAGTGGGACTTAAACTCACGTGAAAAACTTTTATCTTATGCAAGAAAACACGGTATCAACATCGATGCAAAGCATCTTGATGCAGATGGCAATCCAACTGTAAGCCCATACTCTATGGATGCCAACTTACTTCATATCTCTTATGAAGGACTTCACTTAGAAAACCCTATGAATGAACCAGAAGAATCTATGTGGTTGTGGACAAATTCTCCAGAAACTGCACCTGATGAAAAAGAGTACATCACTATTGGCTATAAAAATGGTGACCCTGTATCTATTAATGGTGAAGAGATGAGTCCAGCTACAATTCTTCGCACACTCAATGAGTATGGGAACAAGCATGGTATCGGACGTATTGACATCGTTGAAAACCGTTTTGTTGGTATGAAAGCTCGTGGCTGTTATGAAACGCCGGGTGGAACGATTATGCTTAAAGCTCATCGTGCAATTGAATCTATCTGTCTTGACCGTGAAGAAGCACATATGAAAGATGGAATGATTGCTAAATATGCAGAGCTTATCTACAACGGTTTTTGGTTCTCACCAGAGCGTGAAATGATGCAAGCTGCCATCGATACAACACAAAAATATGTACAAGGTAGTGTAAAACTAAAACTTTACAAAGGAAATGTTGAAGTGGTTGGACGCGAGTCTGATATGTCACTTTATTCTGAAGAACATTCAACATTTGAAGAAGATGAAGTTTATAACCAAAAAGATGCTGAAGGCTTTATTCGTTTAAATGCTCTTCGTCGTATTATTGCTGGTAAAAAAAGAAACCATAAATAAATTAAAGGGAAAAAATGAGTATGATTAAAATAGATATGAACTCTCCAGAGTTCATTGAAAGAATGGAAAAAACTGTTAAATTTACAGATAAAGTAATCAAACAATTTGGTTGGGAATACAATCCACAAGAGGAAGTGAACGAAGGTGTTCAAATGGGTCTTGCTCGTAATAAAATGATGTATAACAAACTTTTTTGTCCATGTTTCATGGTTGAAGAAGTTGATGGAAAACCTCAATCTGTTGACAATAGAACTTGCCCTTGTACTCCAGCAATTGAAAAAGAGATTCCCCAAACTGGTGCTTGTCACTGTGGTATATTTGTTACTCCAGAATATGCAGCTGCAAAACGTATTGAACTTGGTATGGAAGAAACAGCACATACACACTCACGTGGTCTTACTAAAGATGAGTGTGAACTTCTAGTAAATAAATCTGAACTTGATGGTGATGAGTTAGTATCTCTTTTAGAAGCTCGTGAACTTGGTATGGTAGAGTTTACTATAGTAGATGTACGTGAGCATATGGAGTGGCAAATGGGTCACATTAAAGGTGCTGACAAACTTGTTCCAACATCTTCATTTTTCCAAACTTGGGATGAAGCAAAACTAAGTAAAGATGAAAACATCATCCTTTACTGTCATGTTGGTAGTCGTTCTGCACATGTTGCAAGAATTTTAGCAGATATGGGTTACTCTAAAGTTGGGAACCTTACAAATGGTATAGTATCTTATAGTGGGGAGAAAGAACGTTAATGAAAGTTTTATTAATTAAAGATGTAAAAAGCCTTGGTAAAGCGGGTGAAGTTAAAGAAGTTAAAGATGGTTATGGTAAAAACTTTTTGATTGGAAAAGGTTTTGCAAAACATGCTACTGAAGAAATTTTAGCACAACACAAAGCTGATGAAGCACAAAAAGCAGCTGATTTAGCAGCAGATATAGCTCTACAAAAAGAGAATGCTAAAAAATTAGAAAAAGCTGAAATCATCATTACTAAAAAGATGGGTGATAATGGTCACCTTTTTGGTTCAATAACTAAAGATGAAGTTGCTCAAGCACTCGCTGAACAACATGGAATTATTATAGATAAAAAACATATTACAGATAAAATTACTATTAAAACAATTGGAGAACATGACTTAGACCTTAAACTTGGTCATGGTATTCATGCCAAACTTCATGTGGATGTTCAAGGAGAATAATGAATCATGTTTGATGCTACTACTATACTAGCCTACAAAGGTAAAAATAAAGCCGTTATCGGTGGTGACGGTCAAGTTACCTTTGGAGATAGCGTTTTAAAGGGCAATGCAACGAAGATTCGTACTCTACATCATGGTAAAATCCTTGCGGGTTTTGCTGGAAGTACTGCTGATGCATTTAATCTTTTTGATATGTTTGAAGAGTTTTTAGAAAATAAAAAAGGGGATCTTTTAAAGTCCGTTGTTGAGTTTTCTAAGGCTTGGAGAAAAGACAAGGTTCTTCGTCGCTTAGAAGCGATGATGATAGTTTTAAATAATGAGCATATCTTTATTTTAACTGGAAATGGTGATGTAGTTGAACCAGAAGATGGACAAATCGCTTCTATTGGAAGTGGTGGAAATTTCGCTATATCAGCAGCACGTGCTTTAAAAAAACATGCTCAAATGGATGAAGAAGACCTCATTAAAGAATCTCTCCATATTGCAGCAGACCTATGTATCTATACAAACCACAACATTAAAACTCTTATACTAGAGGACACCAAATAATGAACTTAACACCTAAAGAGATTGTAGCATACCTTGATAAGTATGTTATTGGTCAAAAGAATGCGAAAAAAACAATTGCCCTTGCACTTCGTACACGTTACCGTCGTATGCAACTTGATGAAACACTTCGTAATGAGATTATGCCAAAAAATATTTTAATGATTGGCTCAACTGGTGTTGGAAAAACTGAGATATCACGCAGACTTGCAAAGATGATGAAAGTACCTTTTATTAAAGTAGAAGCTTCAAAATATACTGAAGTTGGTTTTGTTGGCCGTGATGTTGAGTCTATGATACGCGACTTAGTACTTAACTCAATCTCCATAGTCAAAGCAGAAAAAGAGGAAGAAAATCTTGATAAAATAGACAACTATGTTATCAATCGTATTACAGAAAAACTTCTGCCCCCTCTTGGAGAATCTGCAAGTGAATCTAAGAAAGATGACTACCAAAGACTTCTTGAAGCAATGGAGAGACGTGTAGAGTCTGGCGAGATGGACGACAAAGTAATTCAACTAGAGATTGATAAACTTCATGTAGAGTTTGACGATACAAACCTTCCTCCAGAGATGGCAAAGGTACAAGAGAGTTTTTCTAAAGTTTTTGCACAAATCAATAAAGAAGACAATAAAAAAGATATAAGTGTAAAAGATGCAAAAATACTTTTACGCCAAGAAGCAGCAGCAAAACTCATAGACACTTCTAGTGTCAATGCAGAGGCACTTCGTCGTGCTGAGAATGGTGGTATTATCTTCTTAGATGAGATAGACAAAATTGCACTCAGTGAAAAATCACAAGGAAGAAATGACCCTTCTAAAGAGGGAGTACAACGTGACCTACTCCCAATAGTAGAAGGAAGTAGTGTTTCTACTAAATATGGAACAATAAACACAGACCATATTCTTTTCATTGCAGCTGGTGCATTTCATGTCAGTAAGCCAAGTGATTTAATTCCTGAGCTGCAAGGGCGTTTTCCACTAAGAGTTGAACTTGAATCTTTAACAGAAGAGACTCTCTACCAAATTCTTACACAAACAGACAACTCACTTCTTAAACAGTATGAAGCACTTTTAAGTGTTGAAGGTGTTACTCTTAATTTTGAAGATGCAGCAATTCGAAGTATGGCAAAACTTTCGCACCGTGCAAATGAACTTACTGAAGATATTGGAGCACGGCGTTTACATACTGTTTTAGAAAATATACTCGAAGATATAAGTTTTAATGCAGATGAGAAGTCGGGTCAGACCATAAACATTACAGCAGAATTAGTACATGAAAAACTAGACGAAGTGGTCGAAGATGATGACCTCTCACGTTATATATTATAAAAGGCAATAGATGAGCAAAGCTGGTTTCGTATCTTTAATTGGACGTCCAAATGCGGGTAAAAGTACCCTAATGAATTCACTCCTTGGTGAAAAAATCGCCATGGTAAGTCAAAAAGCAAATGCGACAAGACGACGTTCAAACGCCATAGTGATGCATAAAGATTCACAAATTATCTTTGTTGACACACCAGGCTTACATGAACGTGAAAAAATACTGAACCAGTTTATGCTAGATGAAGCACTTAAAGCGATGGGAGACTGTGACCTTATAGTTTACCTCGCTCCTGTGACAGACTCAGTGGAACATTATGAAAAATTTTTACAACTTAACAAGAAAAATACAAAGCATATTATTGTTATTAGTAAAATCGACCAAGTAAAACAAGATAAGCTCTTTAAAACCATTGCTTCATATAACCGTTTTGCAGAATATTTTGAAGCTCTTATTCCTATGGCTATCCCTAAAAAAGTTGGTCATGAAGATCTTCTTGATGTAATAGCAAAAAATCTTCCAGACTCCCCTTACCTTTTTGACCCAGAAGATTTAACAAGTGAACTTGTTCGCGATATCTATGCAGGTTTTATCCGTGAAGGTATTTTTGAAAATGTAAGCGATGAAGTACCTTATGAGTCCGATGTTATTATTGAAAGTATTGATGAAGAAAAAAATGTAGATATTATTCATGCAATGATTATTATAGAAAAAGAATCTCAAAAAGGGATTATCATCGGTAAGGGTGGAGAATCTATAAAACGTATAGGAAAATATGCTCGTGAAAAGATAGAAAGACTAAGTACAAAAAAAGCCTATTTAAACTTACAAGTTGTAGTAAAAAAAGGTTGGACAAAAGATGTAAACTTTCTAAAAGAGATAGGATATGATAATGCAAAATAAACTTTTTCTCTTTGTAGGTTTACTTTTTCTTTCTATCTCAACTTTTGCAGATACAACAGAGATTCTTACAGAATATAGAAATAATGGCATCGTAAATGTTCAAAAAAAAATGGACAATGCTCTTGCCTCACAAAAATACTGGGATGAGTATTTAAAAAATAAAAATACAGAGTTTGGATATATAGAAACTTATAAAAATGTTTTAGTTTGTAATAAAGAAAAATCCACCTTAACACTTTACTCAAGAACTAAAGATGGTAACTATAAAATGCAAAAAGAGTATAGTGCTTATACAGGAAAAATAAAAGGGGACAAGATTAAAGAGGGAGATTTAAGAACACCTATTGGTGTCTATAATCTTGTAAAAAAAATCTCCAAGGTAGACTCATTTTATGGACCAATGGCGTTTGTAACATCTTACCCAAATATTTATGATCAATATAAAGGTAAAGATGGTTCAGGTATTTGGATTCATGGTCTTCCAACAGAGCAGGAACGCGATGAATTCACAAAAGGCTGCATAGCTATTAACAATCAAAGCATAGAGTGCCTAGATAGACATATTAACATAGATGAAACAGTTCTTATTATTAATAAAAATGCCATCAAACTTGATATATCAAAAAAAGAACTCTCTACACTACTGACATCTTTATATCGTTGGAGATATTCGTGGATATATAATGACATTAATGCTTATCTTGCATTTTACTCTCCAAAATTTATGCGTGTCGATGGAATGAATTTTAATCGTTTTAAAGCATATAAAACTAGAATATTCAATAAAAAAGAGACAAAAGAGATTATATTTAATGAAATAAATGTCATCCCTTACCCTAATGGCGGTAATCTTTATAAAATATCTTTTAAAGAACAATATAAATCTAATAGTTTTACATTTACTGGAGACAAAGTATTAATGGTTAAAATCATAGACAATTCTATGAAGATTATAACAGAAAAATAGGTAGGTTTATGTATAAAATTTTTCTTATTTTTCTTCTTCTTAGTTCTTCTGTATTTGCAAAAATACAACTTATAAAAAAAGAAAATAGTGATTCAAACACTACACTTTTAGTTATTGGTGGTATTCACGGCAATGAACCGGGAGGTTATTTTGCAGCCTCTATTTTAGCAACACACTACACCATAAAATCTAAAAATCTTTGGATAGTACCTAATCTTAATCAAGCAAGCATTATAAATAACAAGCGAGGCATTCACGGTGATATGAACCGTAAGTTTGCAAAAATAGCTAAAAATGACAAAGATAAAGAGATTGTTCAAAACATTAAAAAGATTATTCTTTCCAAAAATGTTTCTCTTGTTTTAAATCTTCATGATGGACATGGTTTTTACAGAGCAAAAAACCAGGGAAGTATTTTTAATCCAAATGCATGGGGACAAACTTGTGTTATTGATCAATGTGAGCTCAAAGAGCAACAAAAGTTTGGTGATTTAAATCAAATTGCATCTACTGTAAAAAACAATATCAATAAAAAACTTCTAAAAAAGCATCATAGTTTTAATGTTAAAAATACAAAAACAAAATACGATGATGAAGCGATGCAACTTTCACTTACTTACTTCGCTGTTACAAATGACAAACCGGCATTTGCCATCGAAACAAGTAAAAATCTTTCAACTCTTAGTCAAAAAGTTTTTTATCAACTCTTAGCAATAGAAGAATTTATGAAAATCATGCATATAGAGTTTAGTAGAAATTTTGTATTTAACGAGCAAGAGATTGCTAAAATAATAAAAAATTATGGAACTTTAAAGATAAATGGCAATATTTTGTTAAATTTTAGTGATATCAAAAAATCTTTAAGCTTTATTCCGATAAAATCAAAGGGTAATGTATTGGAATTCTCTCATCCATTAGGGAGTTTTAAAAAAGTCAGAGGCAATTATGTGATTTATGTAGGCAATAAAAAGCTTACAACACTCAAACCTCAATATTTTAAAATGGCTAAGAATTGTCATAAAAATTTTGATATTTTAATTGATGGAAGAAAAACTTCTGTTGCTAAAACTTCAGATTTTTTTGTAAATGACGATTTTAAGGTATTAAAAAATAAAGACTATCGTGTAAATATTATTGGTTATTATGCCAAGGGGCATGTAGATGAGAGTGGTCTCACTGTAAATCGTAAAGATTTAAACAAGAGGTACTCTGTTGACAAAAGCAATAAAGTTTATAGGGTTGAATTTTACAAAAATGATGAATTTTGTTCCATGAATATGGTTCATTTCAGATAGGAATATAGTTAATGAGTAAAACAGAACAAAACTCTTTTTCAAGTGTAATTTCGGTTAACCCTTATAAAGAAACATATTTTACAGGGGTTTCTAGTTTCATAACAGAAACTACAACACCAGAATTTTCTAAAGATCAATTCGCCATTTCGTATCTTAATACTAATGGATTTATTACTTCTCAAATTGCGATTAGTAAAAATATCCCTGAAGAAGATATATTTGATGCGATAAATAGTAAGATTTATGATGACTTAGGTCTTGACCAGGCTGTAGAGTATCAATTACAATATATAGAATCTTTTGATAACCTTGATGAAGACAATAGATATTTTCATGCTTTTATTGTTGACCCTCTAACAATTACTGAAACGTATTCTAATGTTGTTGAGAAGATTAAATACCTTGATGTCATTGTTCCTACTCCACTTTTACTGAAATCTCTTTATTCAAAAGAGATTATAGAGAGTAGTGGTGTTCATTGTTTTATCTATTTTCAAGAGAATGATGCCTTTGTCACTATATACAGTAATCAAGAATTCACCTACACAAAATCAATTAAGTACTCATTTCTTGAGATGCATGAAAGATTTTGTGAACTTTATGGAGAACGTGTAGAATACGAAGATTTTCTTGGATTCTTTTCACATGAAAGCCTTAAAGATACACAGAGTGACTACAAAGAATTTTTTATTAAACTCTATAAAGAGTTATTTGCAAATATAAACGATATTTTAACTTATGCAAAACGAGCTTTTGAGATTGATAAGTTCGAAATTGTATATATAGGTTCACAGATACAAACTGTTACTAAATTAGATGAGATGCTTGAAGTTGAACTTAATATTAAAACTGAAAACTTTGAATTTGATTATGGCTTTGAAAGTAATGGTGTCTATATAGATCAACTTCAATCTCTTATGCATGTTTATACAACTCTTGGAGCTGATGAGAAATACACTTGTAATTTTACCACTTTTCACAGACCTCCACAATTTATTAAAAGAGAGAGTGGTAAACTCATTATCCTCATCGCAGCATCTTTTGCCTTAGCATTTGCATACCCAATCACTTACTGGGTACTGACATATGCACAAGAGCTACAGCATGATCTATTACAAAAAGAGTATGATGATGTACATATTGTAAAAACGACTCGTGAAGCAACAATTAAAAATAGACTTACAGATAAGAAAAAAGCACTTACTCTATTAGAGGAAGAGAAAAAAGAATATATTCAGAAAAAACAAACTCTTATAAAGATTCATGAAGTAAAAGTTGATTATCCAATGAAAGCTAAATTGTTAGCAAAAATGACAAAAGACTTTAACAAATTTGGTGTTCGTCTCCATAGTGTGGAGTACAACGAGAAAGACAATAAAAAAGAGTTTACATTTAATCTTGTTTTTTCTAAAGATAGAAAAATGACTAAACTTTTAGAATACATGACAAAAGTACATGAAAAAGAGTTCAAATTTTCACTCGAAGAGATTGTTTACGACATTGATGCCAAACAATACTTCAGTGCACTAAAGGTGGAAATATTATGAAGATAAACATTGAAGATTATCTACATCAA